>Ga0315541_1001079_pt1 | contig 26473 bp, 23 predicted proteins | sample SalMarSW160190MG_FD_203095 | JGI IMG/M metagenome (GOLD analysis project Ga0315541, IMG submission 203095) | Salt marsh sediment microbial communities from the Plum Island Ecosystem LTER, Massachusetts, United States - Salt Marsh Sediment SW1601-190 ...
CATAGAACCGGGAGCGAGGGTTGATCCCGTGGTAGGCAAACAGTGTACTCAGAACACCAATATCAAAAACGTAAATGAACCTTCCCACTGCCTCAATCACGGGGCTGATATGCAACCAAAGTAAGCCGAAGAGAATGGCAACATGCCACAAGGATGCTCTCACTCTCTGCGAGGAAAAACTGGCAACCACTTTTTGCCACGCCTTGGCCGGCCAGTCTTCCAGCTCTTCGGAAATTGGTTCATACCAGAAAAGGACCGAGAAGTAGTCCACAATCCAGTTCCAGTATTGAGTCACCACACCCATCCTCTTCAAGCGACGAGCCGAGGTAAGGACAAATAGCCGGGGGATAATGACTCCCTTACCAACTCTCTTCAGTCTCAAGGAAAGTTCGTACTCCTCGCCATAAAACCTGATGCTGGTATCAAATCCACCTATTTCCAATAGTGCTGAGCGTCGCACAGCGAAGTTACACCCCCATATAGCGCCACCTTTATTAAAAGCTTTACGAAAAAGCTGGTCTGTGATAATGCTGATGAAATTACTAGCGTAAGTGGCAATCTTGACGATCCTGCCAGCATCGCAATAGGCATAGGGTCCGCTTATCACCACCGTCTCTGGCTCCCGGATAAAGCGCGACACGATGGTTGAAAGCCAGCAAGTCGGTGCCTGAGTATCGGCATCGATGAAGGCGATAATTTCTCCTGTTGCTGCTTCGGCGCCCTTTTGCCGAGCGCACGCAGGACTTCGCTTACTCTCATAGACAACCTTTGCTCCCCAATCGAGAGCTATCTTGGCAGTATTGTCCGTGCTAGCATTATCAACCACGATGACTTCATACTCCGCAGCGTAGTCCTGCTTTCTTATAGACTCCAAACACAAAGGCAGATATTTTTCCTCATTATAAGCTGGTATGACTACCGATACAGAGGGTAGCCCTTTAGAACTAGCCCTTGATACCTGCACTGCGTTACCCTCACCCATGACTTGTCAATCCAGAACGATACAGACTAATTATACCACCTCCTTAGCTCTTTGCCCTTCGGCGTCTTCTGAGCCAGATGACCAAAGGCGGAACCCAGACCCAGCAGAAAATGCCAAGCCGAAGGTGATCAAGGAGGCACTGGGATACTCTAGCGTTGCCTTTACTATGGACACATATTCGCATGTAATAGAGGGGATGCAGGAAGATGCGATAGCTCTGCTGGACAATTCCTGGTTCCTGTTTAGATAGCGGCTCTTCCGAAATAAATTAATACGATGACGATGATGAGTAAAAACCAGTATAAAGCAGGGACCGGCCCCCACCACGGTTTATGCCACCAGATTTTTCCTTTGCGGAAGTTTTTAATCCCATAATGTGGATTTAAAACAAACCACAAGAAGTCTTCTAGAAAAACCATGCCTACATAAAAGCCAAGCAGCAGACTTTCTAACCGCCAACTCCACGGAACAAAAAACAGCGGCAGATGAACTATGGCAATTAGGAACAGCGTCATAAAAAAGTGGTAGCCGGTTATCGGGCGTCCACCTGCCAACTTGACAAGCCATCCCTTTTCTATACGCCAGCCAGGTAGCTTCGATGCCCAGCCATCCTTACCCTCAATTTGGATTTCCCAGAAGGCAAGTAGAAATGCCATGAAAACCATGAAAGCTAGTAATCCTATAATCATTCTACATCCTATTCAAAAGCACCTGACCATAACCCGGCAAAGAAATGACGTGCGTTGATACCCAGAATGCGGTTGTCATAGCCACCCTCCTGAATAACAAGTGTAGACAGGTTTAATGAACCGAGCATCCGCCCGTTGGCTTCGAAATCTTCGGCCTCCAGGCTCCATGTACCCGTCGGGTCACTTCTGGCTGTATCTAAGCCAAGGGCAATAACCAGAAAATCAGGCCGAAATCTTGCCACCCGCTTCACGGCACTCTCAAGAGCTCTATGGTATCGCTCACCGTCAACGTTCTCCGGCAGCGGTATATTCATATTGTAGTTTTTGCCTGCCCCAAGACCCTTTTCATCTTTGAAACCACTGAAGTAAGGAAATGCAAAGTGTGGGTTGCCATGGATAGAGATTGTCAGGACATCCGAGCGTTCGTAGAATATATTCTGCTGTCCATTGCCATGATGGTAGTCGATATCAACCAGAGCTATTTTCCCGTGCTTGCTGAGATATTCGGCAGCGATTGCGGCCGAATTCAAATAGCAAAACCCGCCAAATGCGCGGTGTTCGGCATGGTGGCCCGGCGGGCGTATAAGGGCATAAGCCAGGCGATAACCTTCAAGGATCTTTTCGGCTGCAGTTAGGGCGCAGTCCACAGCCCTTTTTGCTGCCGGATAAACGTTTCTATTCAGAGGAGTAAAGGTGTCAATGCAATAATAACCAGCGCGGACGGGGAGCTCCGTGGGAGGCCTGGCAACATTTCGAAGTGGGAAAACGTAGGGATATACAGATTCATTGGGCTCCAGTCTGGCACACACTTTCTTAAGGTAGTTGACGAATTTGGAGTCATGAACGGATTTGATATGTTTCTCGGAAAAGCGATGTGGGACAAACCTCTGAAATAGGCCAGTGCCTTCTATCTCGGCTAAAATCGAATCTATTCTAACCGGGGCTTCAACATATCCCTGTTCCTGCACATGATGGATAGCATGCTTGTCATTCACTAGTAGTGCGATGCGCTGATCGGCGGGTGTGTATCGTGCGGCCGGAACAGCCGGCGTCTTCGAATATCGAGGCTTTCTAAGCTGTACCGGATCGTCCTGGAACGACTCAACCACCATGTCGATATATTCCGGCGAGCATACATTCGCATACTTCCGCTCCAAAATTGCTCGCACGATTCCACGAGCAGTATCACGTCCCAGTTGTACGTCTTGTCCCAGGTCATCGAAAAGAAGATAGGGAGGGTTATCCTCTCTTGGTTTAAGTGGTGTCTCATAAGCCGTATTAGCAATAGGCAGCGCACCATGCCTCTCGAAGAAGCGCAAGCGTTTTGCATTCTGTTTCCTTATCTCAGGGTTACGGGATAGTCTGGGGTTATCTGGAAGACACTCGAAGAAAAGGCCGATGTTATTTAAATTGAGCGCTTCTGTCCTGACGCGCTCATAGAGAGCACTGCCTATGCCGCCGCCTGTCCTGCGCCTGGCGGTAGAAAGGAAATCCATATAGCAGAACTTCAAAATAGCTTCGTGGAATAGTAGAGCAAATCCATCAATACGTCTCCCTGGCCCTTCAGCTATAAAAAGAATAGACCGGAAACGGTATTTCAAGGGATTACGTAGCTGCTTGGGCAATCTCGCTATTTCACGTTTGGATAAAGACGGGAACTGTTCACGGAGAATTTTCTGGACCTGAGCTATTGCCTCCTTATTTGTCGGAGTAACGTCATCGTAAACTCGGCGTATGCGAAACATGTTTTAGCCTCTCTGTGATTCCAGGCCTACATTGCCTTGCCCGGCAGTAAGCTAGCCAACTCCAAGCCATGGATAATCATGTTTACCGCTATAGCTGCCAGCAACAGGCTGAACACTCTGGATACTGCCTTAAGTCCACCCTTCCCCATAAACCTGACAATCTGGTTACTTGACAGGAGTATAGCCCAGGTAATCAGCATATTCAAGGTGAAAGAGATGAGAACCATATAGAGGGGAAACTGAGTTGCCAGTAGCAAAAGGGTTGTTATGGTCGCCGGACCCACCGTCAACGGAGTACCGATGGGAACGACCGCCACCATTTCTTCTTTGATGGCTTCCACCATCCTGCCTGTCGTCATATATTTTATGGACAAGATCAACAGGATAAGCCCACCAGCGATGGCAAAGGAGCCCACAGAAATGTCCAATGCGTATAGAATGAGCTGACCCAAAAAAAGGAATACCAACCCAACAATGGTAGCGGTGATGGTGGCTGTGTGAATCATTTTACGGCGCTCTTCCCTCGACATCCCTTCGCTCAGCGAGATGACGAAGGGTAGATTGCCCAAGGCATCGATGACTATAAACAAGGGCACGAAGGTCAATATAAAGCTTTGTAGCAGGTTATCCATTATGTGTATCATCCTTATTCTGGGTGGGAGTCTTCCCTTTGGTCTAACCTCAGCCGCTTTTGCAGGATTAACTTATCATCTCCAGGCGCATAAAAGTCAGGGATGCGGCAGATTACTTCATAGCCGTGATTGAGATGGAAGTGCCTCGTCTTCTCGTACGCTGGCGTGGATGAGGTCTCAATAATGGCTAGTCTTCCCTTAGCTCTCGCGATCTCCTTTTCCGCGGACTTCATGAGGGTGCTGCCTATCCCTCGGTCTTGCCTTTCTCGGGCGACAGCCTCCCAGTAGATATCCCATGTCCCTTCAGTCAGCGGCGTAGGCCCGTAGCAGATATAACCTGTGACAGTTGAATTAACCTCAGCAACGAGGATGTGATAACCGGAGCCGACTGAGTCCTTAAGGTAGCTGTCAATTACTTCCTCAGCTACCGTCACTTCAGAGGGTTTGAATTCCGGTGTACTGCGCAGTATTTTCGTTATGCTGGGTTTGTCTTTACGAGTCATAGGGCGGATATTGATTTTCATTGTCTTCCCCATAAATAGCCAGTTGTATGATTTTCTCAATGAATTGAGTATAGGTCATCCCGGCAGCTTCCGCCTGGCGTACTGCGCCGGAGCCTGGAGAGATGTCCGGGTTGGGGTTTACCTCGATAACGTTTACCTGTCCCTCACGATCCATCCGCATGTCCACTCTGGCATAGCCCTGGCCACCGATAATTCGGAAAGCTGATACCGCTGTCTCGGCAATACGTTCTCGCTCTTCAGCCGCAACCTCAGCCGGACAGACTGCCTTTGTGCCTTCGAAGTAAGGGCTATCAGGCTCCCACTTCGCAGCAAAGGTGAGAATCCTGGGCATCCCGGAAGGCAGGGAATAAACGATTTCAGACACAGGAAGAGCGCGGTATTCGAAGTTGCCCAGAATTGTGGCGTTAAACTCCCGCCCATCGATGAATTCCTCAACCATGGCGCCTCCACTGTACCGGTTGCTCACAAGTCCGATTTGCCTCTCCAGAGAGGCAAAGTCATTAACCACGCTTCTCGGTGACAGGCCGTGACTGGCATCCTCGCAGCGAGGCTTGACAATACAGGGGTAGTTCAAGCGGAACCAATTTAGTGTCTCGGGATTTAGTAGTTGAAAGTCTGGCGTTCTGATTCCAGCAACTTTGAGAATCACCTTCATTTTAGCTTTATCTAAGCCTAGCTTCAGCGCTGACGCCGGGCAGCCAGTACTGGGTATCCCCATCTCTGACAGAATTTTCGGCAGTATCGCTTCAGTTTCAGGGGAGCCACAGAAGCCCTCGAAAAGGTTGAAAACCAGGTCCGTATTGATGTTTCTCAGCTTCCTCTTAGCTCGCTCCAGTGGAGGCACCAGAGGAACCTGGATGACTTCGAAGCCAAGCTCAAGCAAAGCCCGATGCACCGCCTCCACTGCCTCAAGCACGCCGAGCACCGCCTTTCCTTCGTTGGCTGCGTCATAGCGTGAATGATGTGGTTTGTTGTAGACGATGGCTACACGCGTACGCATTGCGGATATCTCTCACGCGCAGCATTAAGCACAGCGTTTATAAGTTGTCGATGACTCCATCCCATCTTTTTTGCCATAATGACTAGGTCGCTGTGGGTACCCAGTCCGGGCAGAGGGTTTATTTCCAGAAAGTATGGCACTCCCGCTGTGCTGATCCTGAAGTCCAGCCGGGCAAAGTCACGGCAGCCCAGAGCCTGAAATGCCCTGAGGCTGGAAACTTTTATACATTGCAGTACCTTTTCCTCAAGACCAGCGGGGCACTCATACTCAACCAGGTCCAGGTAATTGCGTTTCACATCAAGGTTGTAGATGAAGTAACCCTCCTTTTGTTTCGGAGTTATACGCATCATACTCAGGACCCTGGGCGGGGAGTTGCCTATGATTCCCACGGTGACCTCGTCACCCAGGATAATCTCCTCCACCATTGCCGGTTGCTGGTATTTCTCCAGTAAGCTCTCTGTTACCTCAATTGCTTGTTTCGCGTCTTCCACCACTGAAGTGAGACGAATCCCCTTGCTTGAGCCTTCGTACGCTGGCTTGACGATAGCCGGGAAAGTAAAATCGCAAGTGTCTATCTGACGAAGCTCTTGTCTATCATTGATTACACGCCAGTTTGGGGTGCTCACTCCTTCTGATGCGACCAGCTTTTTGGCCAAAGGTTTGTCCAGGCATATGGCAAGACACTGCGGGTCTGAACCGGAATAGGGTATATCCAGCATCTCGAGGATTGAAGGCACCTGGGCTTCCCGGCTGCGGTAGGTACCTCGCCCTTCGGCGATGTTAAAGACGAAGTCCACCTTATCATGAAGAATCTTGCCCAAAAAATCCCTGCCACCGCCAAGCATGGTTACGGTATGCCCGTCAGCCTCAAGAGCTGCGGCTATCAGCTCCACGGTTTCCCAGGAGTCATATTCCTCAAAAGCGTCATCGCAGCTAGCCTGCTGTATCGCTATTGTTTCTTTAAGGTCGTATGACAAGCCTATCCGCATTTGGAACTCCTTCTAACCCGAATTGGCACCCGGTTTTCTTGAGGCAGGCTTGCGGTCGCACTACCGGCTGGACACAGAACCTCAGCAGGCAATTCAGGGCATGCTGGTTTTGTGGGGTTTCGATAACGGAAAATGCGTCCCTCGTAATTACGCAGTACCAGCTCACCTTCATTCTGTGCCAGGATGTAGTCTGGTTGGAGAGGGACCTTGCCACCGCCCTGGGGCAGGTCTATCACGAAGGTCGGAACAGCCAGCCCTGATGTGTGCCCGCGCATTCCCTCGATTATCTTTATGCCAACCTCCACAGGTGTGCGCAGGTGCTCAGTGCCCTGTACCTCGTCACACTGAAAGAGATAGTAAGGGCGCACCTTTATTTTGAGAAGTCCGTGGCACAGTTCCGTCTGAGCTTCAACGCTGTCATTAATGCCACGCAGGAGGACGGATTGGTTGTTTACCGGCACACCACTCCGCAGGAGACGGTCACATGCCTCAGCAGCTTCTGGAGTTATCTCCCGAACATGGTTGAAATGTGTATTAAGCCATATGGGCCCGTACTTAGCGAGCATACTACACAGCTCATTGTCTATGCGTTGGGGTAGCACCACCGGGAATCTAGTGCCGATACGGATAATTTCGACGTGCTTTATCTCTCTTATTCGGCTAATGATGTTCTCCAGGTGGGGGGTAGAAAGTGTGAGGGGATCACCGCCGGAGATAATGACGTCCCTGACAGCCTTGTGCTGGCTTATATAGTCTAGCATGGCTTTGACTTCAGCAGGGGATCGCACCCAGCCGCCATTTCGCCATTCTCTCTTACGGGTGCAGTGTCGGCAGAGCACGGGGCAAATGTCAGTAAGCACTAGAAGTACCCGGTCGGGGTAGCGGTGAACCAGCCCAGGAACCACTGTGTCTTTTTTCTCATCCAGTGGATCTTCTACACCTATCGACCCCATAGTCATTTCCATAGTGGAAGGTATCGCCTGCTTTCTTATTGGATCATCGGGATCATCGGGGTTGATCAGCGATAGGTAATAGGGAGTCACCGCCAGGGGATAGCGCATGGTTACTAACCTGAGCTGCGCCTGCTCTTCAGTGGATAGAGGAACGAATTGAGCCAGTTGCTCGACACGGGTAACTCTGTTCCGGAACTGCCACTTCCAGTCATCCCAGATGTCATCTGGGATATCTCCAAAGAATCTGTACCTGGTCGCGGCTATTTTACCTGGAGGTTCTTCCTCCAGGTCACCAGAGATGCTGCGTTTACCTGGAGGTTCCTCCTCAAGGTCGTCGTTGCTACAGCTTTCTAGGCAGCATTTCTCTGATTCATGCCTGAGTTTACTTTTAAATCTTACCGATAATGTTTTCACTTTAGTTTTTTCTCCTGTTACAAATACTCGATTTCACTGATTGTTGCTCATTGTTTGTCTTTACATTATTCCTTTTATCACCTTTCATTAGCCCGATTTCCGGGATATACAGGAACTAGTTGTCCTGAATCATTTTCCATGTTATAATCTACATGAAATGCATTTCCTAACTCAATTGTACATTGTTTGTTGGAGTTGTCAAGAGGTTTTGGCCTTTGCCGGAAAAAAATTTTGTGAAAATATTATTCTGAGAGTGGTGTGAGGCTAATTCTGAAAAGGAGGTGTAACCATGCCGGGATGGAAGTTTGTTACAAATCATGCTCTGGTGCTTTGCCAGATTGCTCAACAACCACGGATTACCGTGAGGGAGATCTCTCTGACGATAGGCATTACCGAGAAGGCAATACACAGAATAATCACCGACCTGGAAATTGACGGCTATGTTACCAAGATAAGAGAAGGCAGACGTCTGAGGTATCGGATCAATCCTGATTTGTGCCTCCGGGATGAGATGCTGCAGGACAAAGCTGTCGGTGATCTTCTGGAGGTCCTGGGCTGGAAAAGACGGCGCAGGCAAATACAGAGTAGAGAACTGGTTGCTTTGGGCGAGAAAGCAGAATGAAACTATAATACTTTGGTGAAGAAGGCAGCCACTTTGGCAGCCAGGCGAGATTCATATCCCCACCAAAAGTGATCCGCACCTTCAATGCTTTCACACTCTTTAGGCTCAGGAAGATTTTGGCAAAATTCAAGGAACTGCTTTATGGGTATAAGATCATCCCTGCTTCCCGAGATAAGAAGTTTTGGCTTTGGGCAGTTTTTAAGGAAGTCAAAATCGAACATAGGGATTGGCGGCGAGACTGCAGCCAGAGCCTTAATTCGGTCATCATTAAAGCCGACGGGAAGAGCAAAGCCAGCGCCAGCCGAATAGCCAGCAAGCCCAATTCTATTGGAATCAACTTCCTTTACCTTACTTATAAAAGAAATGGCTGCTTCCACATCTTCCCGCTCACCTATTCCCTGACCAAACTCCCCCTGGCTCCCTCCTACTCCGCGGAAGTTAAACTTGAATGAAACAAGCGATGCTTGTGTAAGTGTCTCAGAGAGGCTATTGACCACATTGTTATCCATACTGCCGCCGTAGAGGGGATGAGGATGGCAAACTATTACTGCCGGGAAAGGTCCGGCACCTTCGGGTATGACCAATATTCCTTCGAGGAAAAGCCCGCCAGAGGAGAAGCTTACTCTTGTCCTTTTCATTTCTGGCCCACTTTGTAGTTTATTATAGGCACACTTCTATCTCTGATTCCATATTACGTTTCTCGAAGTCTTTGTCAAAGGTTAGTGAGAGGACTATCATAGCAATTCCCTTTCCTTTCTGCTTTAATTAGCTTGATAGCAAATAATTCTGGCTCGAGGTGATTTATGGATAGGAAGCAAGCAAATCTCGCTTTTCATCACTCGGAAAGGCTAAAGTCCAATCTATTCTTGGTATCGGCTGCCTTGGATAGACTGACAACGCTGAAGGCAGAAAGGTTGGAAGGAGGCAAGGAAGTAACCAAAGGGGTATTCGAGGCACTGAGAACTGAGCTTAATATGGCCAGTCGCTACATTGACCCCGCAAAGACAAATGTGATAGAAGGAGAGCTATTTGGAGTAGAAGCTGAAATCGAGACTCAGGATTATACCAAGGCAAGAGAACGTTTAGCCCAAACCTTTTCCCAGGTCACCACTGTTAGCAACGAGTATATCAAAGTCTTAATGGATGAAGACCTGATCTGAACAGAAATGCATTGAGTACAAGCCCCGGCTTATTTGACTATAACTTTAATCAATATGTCGCCGGGCGAGCCATCGCTTATCTGGCGAGCATTCCTCAATCTCACCACGTTGCCCGTTCTTACCCCGGCGGGAATCTTCACCTCCAGTCTTTTCCCCCTCCGCTTTAATATCTTCTTCACCCCCTGCGAAGCCTCTCCTCGGCTAATTGCAAGCTCATAATGAACTTCTTGGGGTCTTCGAGCCTGACCAAATATTTCATCCAGATTGATTTCTTGCCCCGGCCGAGCTTCAAATCTCACTCTCCCAGGCCTACCACCGAAGCTTCTAAAAGAGAAAGAAGAACCTCTGCCCTTCAGGAAATCGCCAAATATGTCGTCGAGGAAATCAAATCTCAGGCCAGCCCCACCGAAGTCCTTCATCATTTCCTGAAAAGTGGTTGTAGTGAAAGGACTGCTGAAGATGTCGCCTATATTACCTACAGTGCCAAATTGGTCATATTGCTTTCTTTTTTGAGGGTCACCGAGGACTCCGTAAGCCTCGTTTATCTCCTTGAATTTCTCGTTAGCCCAGTCCTCTTTCCCGGGATTGCGGTCGGGATGGTATTGCATGGCCAGTTTCCGATAGGCCTTCTTAATCTCTCCATCCGAGGCGTTCTCTGGTACGCCTAAAATCCTATAATAATCTTTAGCCATTTAAGCTTGCTATCCCGACTAGTCGGGACTCCGAGGCAATTGCCAGAATTTTGCTGTCTGCCCGCTCCTCAGTATTCACAAAAATTATAGCAAAGGGCTGAAATTAGCGTTAATTACCCCTTGTTTCTTTCTCCGGGGAAAGGAGTTTTAACGCGCTGTAGCGGATACAGCTGCCAAGATGTTACAAGGGCCAACAAGGATTTTGTTGGCTTGAAGATAAAATGTCACCATAAAATTGAAGCTAAAATGTCACCTCCGGGAACTAGTTGGATATCCCACAAAACACGGCAGCATTAGATTGGCGTGTTGCGACAGCGATTGATTAGGGAAATAGTCCGCCATCTATAGTGATGGCTTGTCCTGTGATATAGCCAGCTCTGTCACTGGCTAAAAAAGCTACCATTTCAGCCACGTCCTCAGGTTGGCCAAAGCGTTGCAATGGAATCATTGCCAGTATGGCCTCCTTCCTTTCCGGAGGCAGCTTATCTGTCATCCCAGTAATAATGTAGCCTGGAGCCACGGCATTGACAGTTATATTACGGGAACCCATCTCTCGAGCTACGCTTTTGGTGAAAGCAATGAGTCCTCCTTTGGAAGCAGCATAGTTGCTTTGCCCTATATTCCCTACTATCCCGGATACCGAAGCTATATTAATAATGCGTCCCCACTCCTGCCTCATCATAGACCTTAGGGCAAACTTGGTGCACAGGTAGGCTCCACGCAAATTGGTGTTGATTACATCATCCCAGGCATCATCAGACATTCTTAACAAAAGGGTATCTCTATTTATTCCGGCATTGTTCACCAGAATATCAATCTTGCTCCATTTATCAGTCACCTGCTCTACCATGGCTTTCACTGTTTCACTATCCCGAACATCAGCTTCAACCGACATGGCTTCCCCACCTAGACGGATTATGCTCTCTACTAAATTATCAGCATCAACCTTATTACTGGCTTCAATTGCCACATAATTAACTACTACTTTGGAACCAAGGCTGGCAAGCTTCAAGGCAATGGCTTTACCCATGCCGCGAGAGGCACCAGTTACCAGAGCTACCTTCCCTTCCAATTCCATTACTGGCCCTCACCCCTTGAGGCGTTTAAGCACCAGACAGCAGTTTTCACCACCTAAACCAAAGCTATTCTTCAGACATACATCCACTTGAGCCGGGCGAGCTATATTGGGGACATAATCCAGATCACACTCCGGGTCAGGGGTCTCATAATTTATGGTTGGGTGGATAACCCCTTTGTTCATGATTAATATAGAGGCGACGGTTTCAATGGCGCCGGCAGCAGTAATGCTGTGCCCAATCATGGACTTAGTAGAGCTTATAGGAATTTTGTAAGCGTGCTCTCCAAACACCATTTTAATAGCTTTGGTTTCACAGGCATCATTCATCTTGGTGCTGGTGCCGTGAGCATTGATATAATCAACCTCCTCAATCTTCGCCCCGGCATTTTGCAGAGCAGTACGCATGGCATAAGCCTCCGCCTCAGGGGCCGGAGCGGTTGCATCATGAGCATCGAAAGACCAACCTGCGCCGGCAATTTCAGCCAGGATGGATGCACCCCGCCTCCTGGCATGTTCATAGCTTTCCAAAACAACTAATCCGGCGCCCTCAGCATAGACAAAACCGTTGCGGTTGAGATCGAATGGGCGACAAGCCTTGGATGGATCAGTTTCATGGGAAAGGGCTCCCAAAATATCTATTCCAGCCATACCAACCGGCTCCAGGCTGGCGTCAGAACCCCCGGCTATCATTACATCAGCATATCCTAAGCGAATGAAGTTCATTGCTGTGCCTATTGAGTCAGCGCCACTGGCACAGAGGCTATTCACCGCGCTGTTAGGACCCTTGGCTCCCAGCATCATTCCCACCTGCATGGATGCTGCGCTGGCAGTTGATTTGGTGATGAAGAGAGGATCGGCTCTTCTAGGACCCATTTTTTGATACAGCTCCCATCCCCAAACAACATAGCCTTGCTCTGTCATAGTAGAAATGATAACACCTACTCTCTCGGGATTTTCCTGAGTCATATCTAAGGCGGCTGATTGTATTGCTTCTTTGGCAGCGGCAATAGCAAACTGAATAGTCCTTGAGGTGCGGTCAATTGCCTTCAAGTCCATATACTTTGTGGCATCAAAGCCATGCACCTCAGCATCCACTTTCACGCGAAAGTTGCTGGCATCAAAGTGGGTAATAGTACAGATGGCCGACTTTCCTGCGACTAACCCTTCCCAAAAGTCTTTTACACTTAAGCCCAAGGGATTAATAGTACCCAAACCGGTAACTACAACCCTCGGTATGTTTATCGTGCCCCAGGAACTCATCGAGTTTTTGGGAACTCTAGCCGTGTTCATTAGCTTTCCTTGCCAACGAGTGTGAAGAGCCCTACAGAAGTGCCCCCATCAACAATAATCGTTTGCCCTCTTATCATGAAGGCCTCTTCACTGCACAAAAAAGCCACTACATTAGCGACATCTTCGGGAATCACCATTCTTCCCGCTGGCGTTACTTGACGCTTGTCTTTTACTAGCCCCTCTTTAAAATAGAACTTCAAGGCCTCTGTCTCCACAGCAGAAGCAGCTACAGCATTAACGCAAATACCTTGAGGTGCTAGCTCTATTGCCAGGTAACGAGATAAAGCTTCCAGGGCAGCTTTGGAGACTCCAACAATAGTATAATTGGGCAAGACAAAGGGTGAACCCAAGCTAGAGATGCTGACTATCTTACCACCCCTCCCCTCCATTAGTTTGGCTGCTCTCTGAGCGCAGAGTAAACAGGCCCTGGCATTGATGTCCATAGTCCATTCCCAGGCCTTAACATCCACATCCATTGCAGGGCGACCTACACCTGAAGCAGCATTGTTAATCAAGATATCCAGGCGGCCAAATTTATTACCAATCATATCAAACATTTCATCGATCTTTGCCGGCTCTCCCACGTTGGCTCGGATGGCTTCAGCTTTCACTCCCAGAGCCTCGATATCCTTAGCTGTTTGTTCCGCGCTCTCACGGTGGCGAAAAAAATTGACGATAATATCAGCCCCCTGAGAAGCAAGTTTTAATGCAATCGCCCGACCAATACCTCGCCCACCGCCTGTAACTAAAGCCAGCCTCCCCTCGAGAGACATGACTAAACCTTCTCCCCCTGCGCCACCCGATCCTCTACATAGGAGACAAAGTCGCCGAAGTTCTGAAACTTCTGGGCTTCTTCGTCAGGGATTTCAATCCCAAAGGCCTCTTCCACTGCCACCAATGCCTGTACTATATCCAGAGAATCCGCCTTAATCTCTTTAAATGTGCTTCCCCTGGTAATAATGCTCTTATCAACATGGGTAATCCTGGCCACGATTTCTCTTATCTGCTCTTCAACAGTCACGGTTTACCTCCTTGGTTAAATTTTGCTAATTCCAACTTCAAGCTTTCAATAACCTCGGCTTTTACCGCTTCCTTGGCGCTTTCTATAGCATTAGCTATTTGGGGGGCTCGGCTAGCTCCATGCGCTATCCTGACAACCCCATCAACACCCCACAAAATACCACCACCTCGCTTCTCACTTTCACCGGATATTTTGGTGGCCGGGAATAAGCCATTAAACAATAGTTTAACGAAGGCACCTGCAGGTGGGTACCTTTTCAGCTTCTGCGCTGTCCAATCCCTGGCATAACCCCCGATGCTTTCATAAAACTTTAAAAGAACATTGCCCACAAGGCCGCCACAGACGATAACATTGGCCTTGCCGTTTAAGATTTCATTGCCTTCTATATTGCCAACAAAGTTCAACCCGCTATTTTTGAGAAGGAAATACGCTTCACGCCCTGTTTCACTTCCCTTATTTTCTTCACTTCCAGTGTTTAGCAAAGCTATCTTAGGGTTAGTAACGTTAAGGAACTTCTTAGCGTAGACCGAGCCAGCGATGGCAAAAGTTAGAAATTGATGTGGCTTGCAATCTACATTAGCTCCAAGGTCTACCATCACAGTATTCGGTGCAAAGCTACCCAGGGAGCCAACAATTGCCGGACGACCCACCCCATCCAACATACCCATGAACTGAATGGCGCTTAATGTAGCTGCTGCACTAGATCCAGCACTAACTAATGCATCTGCTTCGCCTGATTTTACTATCTTTGCCGCTACGGCTACAGAGCAATTAGACTTGTGATGAACTACGGCCATAGGCGGCTCATCTTCCCTGATAACGTCGCTGGCTTCGACAATATGGATGGATGAACCGTTGGTAAATTTGTACTTGGCTAATTCCTTTTCTAGAATGTTCGTGGAGCCAACCAAGAGGATTTCTACATCGTTTCTCTGAGCTGCAAGCACCGCCCCTTTGACTACTTCCTCAGGGGCATAATCACCACCCATGGCGTCCACGGCCACCCTTACTCTGCCATTTTGAGTCATATTTTTATTTCTTATCATTTGATAACTTTACTATTGTCTCCCCTGTGACTATCATTTCGCCTTTTTGATTACGGCACTCAAAACTGCAATTTGCGTATGATACATCATCTTTTTGTTCAACGCAACCAATTTTACCATTTATAGTCAGAGTATCTCCAGGGCGTGCCGGCTCTTTAAACTTTGCCCGAAGTTTACCCTCAGACAGCCAGCTTCGGCCAAAAGCCGAAGTCATCATCTCTGACACATAAGCTAAGTTAAGCATACCATGAGCAATAGTGCCACCCAAAGGAGTCGTAGCAGCGAAAGACTCATCTAAATGGATGGGATTAAAATCACCTGATGCCTCAGCATAAAGATTAATTTTCTCCTGGGTGATATGTTTTACCACCGAATTAAGAGCCTTCCCTTCTTGAATCTCTGTGAGCATTTCTTCGTTAGGTGGGCAATGCTATAGTTGCCCTTCCTGATTGTACCTTTTCTTTGACTTTGTCAAAAACCTCGAACTCCAGGATTAACATGCTCATTTTGCCCCGAGTTATCTTTTGTGCCACTCCGATGTGACACTCTATAGTGGCGCCAATGGGCACCAGTTTGAAAAACTCTAACTCTTGCGAAGCATGTATAACGATAGTGCCAGATGGCAGGGAAAAAGACCCCGTCATAGCAGCTATAGCACAGGCCGTAATGGCCAAGGGGGGAACAAATCCATCACCTGCGCTATCTACAGCTTTTAGATATTTGGAGACGAGGGAGGCACTCAGTTCATAAGTGGCAGGAGGGAATTCGTAACCAGGTATTAGTTCTTCATAGCTTATAGTTTTGACCGGCATTTGACCAGTTCCCGATACATCGGTATACTATGTATCTTACATTATACACTACCTTTGATTCTTGTCAATACCTTCTTACTATTACCACCGATTGATAATGGACTTTGGCATCGAGAGAATCGACTTAAAATCAACCTGTCACATACATGATATCCTAAATTGATGGGAGACATAAGAAAGAAAAGGCTATAGAGCAAAGTTCGTAAGCTGCACCGGATTTTCATCTGGTTTGCTGCGAAATGGGCTCGGCAGGATTCGAACCTGCGACCAACCGGTTATGAGCCGGCCGCTCTGCCACTGAGCTACGAGCCCACTCTTCCGCCAATGAAAAGGTTCAACTTTCATGGCAACCAAATTTACGTGGAGCGGGAGACGGGACTCGAACCCGCGACACCCTGCTTGGAAGGCAGGAACTCTACCACTGAGTTACTCCCGCAAAACTGAATCTATTTTACCTCAAATATTATAGTTGGTAAACAAGACGCGATTATACTTAACCAGCCAGCACACGGTATTGACAATATAGTTAGCCAATGCTATAGTAAAGGAGAAGCTAACATACTAATGAGGTGTAAGCATGAACTATGGGCGTGAGTTATTGAAGGGGAACACTGATTCCCTACTGCTTTGCTTAATTAGTCGTGAGCCTACCTATGGCTACCAAATAGTAAAGGAACTGGAGAAAAGGAGTAATGGGTATTTTCAGTTTAAAGAAGGTACTCTTTATCCCGCTCTCCACCGCTTAGAGCGGGACAACCTTATCACAGCTAAATGGCAGATACTACCTAATGGACAGCAAAGACGTTATTACTACATAACTGAAGGGGGACAGCAGGTCCTAGCTAAAAGGTTAGCTACGTGGCAGGATTTTTCTACGGCAGTTAAAGCAGTGACGCAAGCAGAAACAATCTAGGGCCAAAATGGGAAGTAACATAAGCCATTATTTAAACAGGTTTAAAGCTTGCCTCAAGATTGATCAGACTATAAGGGACGGTGTGGCCGAGGAGCTTTACACACATCTCGAAGATAAAAGTCGGGAGCTAGAAGAAAACGGGCTAAGCAAAGAGGAAGCAAGCAAAATCGCGGTACAATCTCTGGGCTCCCCTGAATTAATTGCCCAGCAAATCTATGAAACACATGCTCAAGGTAGCTGGAAAGAAGCACTTTTCAGTGCCTTGCCCCACCTTCTGGTTGCTTTACTCTTCACCTCATATTACTGGCAAAATATCGTCTACGTGTCAATTATGTTAGCGCTAATCGTTGGCATAGCAATTTATGGTTGGCATCGAGGTAAGCCAATATGGATTTTCCCCTGGTTAGGATACTATCTTATGCCAGTAGTAGTTACCGGTATATTGCTGCTTTCCCTTCCCCAAGGTTGGGGCTGGATAGCAGCGCTCATCTATATCCCCTTGGCTCTTTTTGTTTTTATCCATATAGTGAGACAAACTGCAAGGCGGGATTGGCTATATGCATCACTGATGCTAGCCCCTATGCTTGTGACATTAACTTGGTTTTCATCCTTGGGCACAGGAAATGAGCTCTTGACAAATGGCATATGGCTGACAAGCTTGCAAACAAATGCACTTTGGATAGTTATTAGTTTTATTGCTTTAGCAGCAGCAACTGTCGCCTTCATCCGCCTCAAGCCGCGCAGGTATAAAATTATTAGTTTATTAATTCCACCGCTTGTAATCTTATTCTCGGTAACCATGGCAAGCCGAGGGAACATTGATTACTGGGGTTGGCTGATATTGCTCTTTTCTTTATTTGCCTTTGCCATCCCAGTATGGATGCAAGCCAGAGCATACCAATAGTCATCCCTGAAAAACTTCGTTCTTCAGTACCCCCAAAATTTACCCAGTGGCATTTTAGGGGTTCCATGAAATCCACCCACAAAATCAAAGATTTTGCGGGGCAAGGGAGCGAAGCGGATTTTCCGTGGGGTACTAAAGAGCCGAAGATTAACTCTGTTCCTGACTCCACAAGCTAGGTTGGGGCTGAATATCCCTTTTGTAAGGCAGTCCCAGGTGTTCATAAGCAAGCCTAGCAGCTACTCTGCCACGAGGTGTCCGTTCCAGAAAACCTAACTGAAGAAGGTACGGCTCGTAAACATCCATAATAGTATCAGCATCTTCGTTAATAGAAGCAGCAATGGTATCTAGACCTACAGGACCACCGTCAAATTTGTCAATTATTGTATGCAACACTCTATGATCTATGTCATCCAAACCCACAGAATCTATCTCCAGCTTTGAAAGTGCTTCCAGAGCTACTTCCTTGGCGACCACTCCATCTGCCATGACCTGAGCATAATCTCTTACTCTCTTTAACAGACGATTGGCTACTCGAGGAGTACCTCTAGCACGCTGGGCAATCGGGACAAGCCCCTCTCTTTCTGCTTTCACCTTAAGGATAGTTGCTGACCTCTCCAAAATCGTCTGTATTGCTGCCTCGTCGTAGAAACCAAGATGATATGTCACCCCAAATCTATCGCGAAGGGGAGGACTCAGTAGAGCAAAGCGTGTAGTAGCCCCAATTAAGGTAAAGCGGGGCAAATTCAACCGTAAATTTCTAGCAGCTGGACCTTTCCCTAAAAAAATGTCAAAAACAAAATCCTCCATTGCTGGATAGAGTTTTTCTTCTATTGTATGGCTAAGCCTGTGTATCTCGTCAATAAACAGGATATCCCCCTCATGCAGATTAGTAAGGATGGCTGCTAAATCTCCAGTGCGTTCTATCGCCGGCCCGGAACTAACTTTAATATTGACTCCCATCTCAGCAGCAATGATGTAGGCAAGGGTAGTCTTTCCCAAACCGGGAGAACCATAAAGAATGATATGATCTAGCGGCTCACCTCTTTTTTGAGCAGCGACAATAGCTATTTTTAGATTATCTTTAATTTTTTCTTGACCTATGAATTCGCCAAGGCGTCTGGGACGAAGGTCAAAGTCAATAAAGCTATCCTCGGTTGCCGTTTTACCTGAAATGAGACGCATCGCTAACCTTTGGAAGTTAAAATTTTACTAGCTCTCTAATTCTAAATTCGCAGTCTCCTCTTCATCAAGACCTCCCCCCTTCAATCTTTTCCCATCATCAGGACTCAGAGAGAGGACCCGAGATGGGATGAGCTTACCGAGAATAACATTTTCCTTAAGACCACGAAGCCTATCCAACTTGCCCTTGATCGCGGCATCAACAAGAACACGGCCGGTTTCTTGGAAAGAAGCAGCTGCTAGCCAACTGTCCTTGCTTAAGCTAGCTCTGGTTATCCCGAGAAGCGCAGCTTGAGCCGTTGCTGGCTCACCTCCCTCAGCCAGCACCTTGGCATTTATATCTTCATAGTCAAATCGATCAACTAACTCGCCGGGCAAGAGCTTTGTATCTCCTGAGGAAATAATTCTCACGTTGCTTAATATCCGCCGAGTAATGACAGCAATATGTTTATCATGTATAGTCACCCCTTGCGAGCGATATACTTTTTGTATTTCATCAATCAGATATTGCTGGACTGCATCTTTTCCCATAATACGCAAGATATCATGAGGGCTAATGGGACCTCTAGTAAGCCGATCGCCCGCTTTGACCTTATCCCCTGACTGAACAAGCAAATATGCACCATGGGGGACGCTATATTCTCTCTCTTCCATCTCTTCATACCTAACATAAACATGGTCACCCTCAATGACGACTTGACCAGTTACTCTAGCTACTATAGATTGAGATTGTCCTGCTTCACCGGAGCTAACAGCTGGTAATCTCTTTTTGGTCTTCTTTGGGGGCTTCTCTGGCAGAGAAAATAGGATGCTACCAGCATCCACCGATTGCCCATCATTTACAGCTAGCTCCGCTCCTGGCAGAATTGGGTATTCATCCAAATAGAATTCAGAGCTAATGACCTTGACTATGCTTGCTCCATCAGTATGGGTTACTTCAACAGTACCATCAATCTCAGAAATGATAGCACTGCCACTTGGTGTTCTAGCCTCGAAAAGCTCTTCGACGCGAGGCAGCCCGGTGGTAATATCGACACCTACTATGCCCCCTGTATGAAAAGTGCGCAGAGTGAGCTGAGTTCCAGGCTCACCGATACTCTGGGCAGCAATAACTCCCACAGCGGTGCCAAGCTTTACTAATTGCTTCTTTCCCAAGTCCCTTCCATAGCAGTTTCGACAAACGCCAAATCGAGAACGGCAGCTAAGAGGCGACCTCACGTGTACCTGCGCAATGCCGGCCCCGATAATTTGTTGCACTTTATCTTCGTCAATTTCTTTATCACGCTCAACAATGACTGCATTTGTGCCTGGATCAACAATCTTGCTTGCCGCTAAGTAGCCGGTAATCCGGTTTTCAAACGGGGGAAGGGACCCCTCTGCAGTTTCCCTGGATATCCAAACTCCTTCGGTGGTACCACAATCTGTTTCAGTTACAATGACATCTTGGGCTACATCGACAAGGCGCCTGGTAAGATAACCACTATCCGATGTCCTCAAGGCGGTATCAGCTAATCCTTTGCGAGCACCATGGGTAGAAATGAAATACTCCATGGGTGTTAGTCCATCACGGAGACTCGATTTAATGGGAAAATCTATTATCCTTCCTGAGGGGTCGGTCATCAACCCGCGCAACCCTGCCATCTGCCTAATTTGAGAAATATTCCCCTTGGCACCCGATGTAGCCATCATGTAGACGCTGCCATGAGGGTCCAGCGACTGGGATATATCCTCAGTAATCTTATCTGTAGCCTCCATCCATACTTGAACTGTACTTTCATACTTTTCACCCTCAGTAATCAAGCCATGGTTAAGTTGATCCTCAATAAGGCTAACTTTCTCATCGGCTTCTTTAAGAAGCTTGAACCTATTTGGAGACTCTTCAATATCATCCATAGAGATGGAAACGCCCGACTTTGTAGCATAGGCAAACCCTAATTGCTTAAGTCTATCAAGAACCCCAGCAGCACCTTCATTGCCCAACAAACGTACGCAATCAGAGACTAATGTTCTTAAAGAAGCCCTATCTACTATTTCGTTGTAAAAGCGAAGTTGCGGAGGCAAGGCATCATTAAATAAAATTCTGCCCGCTGTAGTATTTATCCTCCCCCCATCTGAACGAAGCGAAGGATCTTGCACAACAATTTCAGCACCAAGTTCGATAATGCCAAGTTCGTAAGCTAACTTAGCCTCGTCAAAACTGCCGAAAAATTTCCCTTCCCCTCTGGCTCCGGGCTTCGAAATGGTAAGATAATAGCAGCCCAGAACCATATCTAGGGTGGGTGTTGTCACAGGCTCACCACAACTTGGTAGCAACATATTATAAGGACTAAGCATGTGTTCCCTGGATTCCTTCACCGCGGCCTTGGACAATGGCACATGAACTGCCATCTGGTCGCCATCAAAATCAGCATTAAAGGCTGTACAAACTAAGGGGTGGAGCTGAAAAGCATCGCCGTCGATTAACACGGGTTCAAAGGCTTGAATGCTGAGCCGATGTAATGTTGGGGCACGATTAAGCAATACAGGACGCTCCTTAACTACTTCATACAGTGCATCCCAAACCTCAGGGCTACCTCTTTCCACCAGACGCCGGGCACTCTTCAGATTATTGGCATATCCATTCGCTATGAGTTTGTGCATAACCGAAGGCTTAAATAGCTCTAAAGCAACATAGCGTGGCAAACCACATTGATGAAGTTTGAGTTTAGGGCCAACAACAATAACCGAGCGACCGCTGTAGTCTACTCGCTTACCGAGAAGATTTTGCCGAAACCGTCCTTGCTTGCCCTTCAGGATGTCAGAAAGAGATTTCAAGGCATGCTTATTACCAGTGGTAACTGCGCGCCCTCTTCGGCCGTTGTCAATAAGAGCATCAACAGCTTCCTGCAACATGCGTTTCTCATTTCGGATAATAATTTCCGGCGCACCTAACTTCATAAGACGGCGTAGACGGTTGTTACGATTAATAACTCTCCGATAGAGGTCGTTAAGGTCGCTAATAACAAAGCGCCCGCCATCCAACTGAACTATGGGACGAAGCGCCGGAGGCAGTACAGGAAGCAGGGTTAAAACCATCCACTCAGGCTTATTCCCACTGAGCTTAAAAGCTTCAACTAATTGTAGCCGTTGGCTGACCCTCTTACGATATCCTCCCGAGGTGCTATGGATTTGCTCACGAAGCTCTTGGTGCAAAGCATCCATATTAATTTGCTTCAATATCTGTAGAATAGCCTCAGCTCCCATGCCAGCTTCAAAAACAGCACCATACTTATCTTTAAGTTTCCTGCATTCTTCTTCGTTAAGCAATTTTAGCGGCTGAAGACTTTTTATCTCTTCAATGCTTACCTTTAGCTCTTCTTCAAGTCTTTCCTTCTTTTCTATAAATTTAGCACGAAGCTGGTTTACCTCTTTTGTCTTAAGCTCCTCCTCCAGGCCTTTGGCTTCCAATTCTTCGATTTTTTTGTTCAGGCGTTCTTCTTGCTCGGCAATTTTTCGAGCTACCTCTCCCTCAAGTTGGCGAAGCTTCTTCTGTTTGGCTTCTTCATCAACAGAGATGATGATATACCGAGCAAAATAGATGACCCCCTCTAAGTTTCGTGGAGATAGATCGAGGAGCAGCCCAAGCCGACTAGGCACTAACTTAACAAACCATATATGAGTAACTGGCGCAGCTAGTTCTATATGCCCTGTGCGTTCCCGACGTACGCTGGAATGAGCTACCTCAACACCACATTTATCACAAATAACTCCTTTATACCGCGCCTTTTTATATTTGCCACAATGGCATTCAAAATCTTTAACAGGGCCGAAAATCTTTTCACAAAATAGACCATCTCTTTCTGGCTTCAAAGTGCGGTAATTTATTGTCTCCGCCTTAGTTACCTCACCATGAGACCAGCTCTTGATTTGTTCCGGTGAGGCAAGACTTATTCGAATACCATTAATGCCATCAAATTGAGACATTTTCCCCCTCGCTAAGTAGTTCAACAGCAAAACCTAAACTACGTAGCTCCATGAACAAAACCTTGGTCGATTCTGGAATACCGAGTTGTTGAATATCCTCGCCTTTAACAAGAGATTCATAAGCTTTAGCCCGTCCCATTACATCATCTGACTTTATTGTGAGCATCTCTTGAAGTGTATGAGCTGCGCCATGTGCTTCTAATGCCCATACCTCCATCTCACCAAACCTTTGACCACCAAACTGAGCTTTTCCTCCCAATGGTTGCTGGGTGATGAGCGAGTATGGACCGGTGGAACGAGCATGTACCTTATCACCAACAAGATGAATCAATTTCATCATATAGATATTGCCCACAGTTATCGGCTTGTCAAATAGCTTGCCAGTTCTCCCATCTCGAAGTTGTATTTTGCCAAAAATAGGAGGATAGAGCCTTCGCTCTTTATAAACTTTTTGTGCCATCTGCTCCAAATCTCTATCACTGAGAGCTCTAAGCTGATAACTATCAGCTATGCCCAGTTCCTCAAGCCATAGACAGAGGGAAGCTTTTCTAGCCGCACCTATATGCCCTTCATCCATTATTTCCCGGGCATCAAAACCATGACGAGAAAGCCATTCTTCGACCTTTCCTAGATCAGTCCCAGCATTCCCTGGATTCTCAGGGCTAAAGTTAACAGCATTAGCTTTCCAAGCTATCCAAGTCCTGGCTAAGGCATCCTCAATAATCAGGGCATCAGCTCCATCAAAAATAGGATTAATAGCCTTAAAACCTAGTATCTGAGCTGCCCAACCCAAATGAGCCTCCAAAACCTGCCCAATGTTCATACGGGACGGAACACCGAGAGGATTAAGGATAATATCTACAGGCGTGCCATCTGGCAAAAATGGCATGTCTTCCTCAGGCAATATGATAGAAACAACCCCTTTATTGCCATGTCTCCCTGACATTTTATCTCCCACTGAGATTTTGCGCTTTTGAGCAACCCACACTTGTATAAGTGTGTTCACCCCGGCAGGCAATTCATCATGGCTGTCACGAGAAAAGACTTTAGTCCTGATCACCCTCCCCCACTCTCCTGATGGCATTCTGAGAGAGCTATCTTTCACCTCTCGCGTTTTTTCACCAAAAATAGCTCGTAATAATTTTTCTTCCGCTGAAGGTTCAGTTTCACCCTTGGGAGTAATCTTCCCAACCAGAATGTCGTTGGGCTTTACTTCAGCTCCGATACGTACAATACCAATTTCATCAAGGTTAGAGAGGCTCTCTTCGCTTACATTAGGTATATCTCTGGTTACTTCTTCAGGACCAAGCTTGGTATCACGCTCCTCTATCTCATATTTTTCAATGTGAACGGAAGTATAGACATCATCCTTAACCAGCCTTCTACTGATAATAATGGCATCTTCAAAGTTATATCCTTCCCAGCTCATAAAAGCACAAATGATATTTTGTCCCAAGGCGAGGTTTCCACCATCTATAGAAAAACTATCTACCAACACCTGCCCTTTCTTAACCTTGTCACCTTTGTTTACAATAGGATGCTGATTGATGCACGTCCCTTGATTAGTTCTGGCAAACTTGATTAAATCGAACGATTGCTCTTCGCCTTCGCCATTTTTGATTACTATTCCTGAGCTTGTCGCCGAAGTAACTACGGCATCGTCAGGGGCAAATATCACCTGCCCACTATATTTAGCCACCTCTCTTTCCATACCCGTGGCCACCAAAGGACACTCGGGACGTAATAACGGCACCGCTTGTCGTTGCATATTGCAGCCCATTAAGGCCCGATTAGCATCATCGTGCTCAAGAAAGGGGGTAAGACAAGCAGCTATACTAAATAGCTGTTTTGGTGAAACATCGATAAAGTTTACTCTGTCGATTGATTCCTTGAAATATCTGTCCCCCCTCTTAACCTCAACCTTGTCATAAACAAACTCATTTCTTTCATTCAGGAGAGCATTAGCTGGGGCAATGGCATATTGATCTTCTTCGTCGGCTGTCAGAGAAACGATTTGGCTGGAAACAAAAGGACCTACCTTAATATTCCGAACCGGAAGAGAAGATAACCTTTGTGCAAGCTGCTTTGTGATTAATTTTCCAACCTTGGCGACAAGTTTGCCCTCACTATCTACTATATCCTCCCCGATTGTTCTCCCTGTCAACTCTTCCACAGTATTGGGAACCTCGTGGATAACTCTGCGATATGGCGTCTCTATAAAACCATATTCATTAACCGAAGCGTAAGTAGCTAGAGAGCCAATAAGACCAATGTTTGGCCCCTCAGGTGTTTCTATAGGACAAATCCTACCGTAATGAGAATGATGTACGTCGCGAACCTCAAATCCAGCCTGTTTTCTTGAGAGGCCTCCAGGACCCATGGCAGAAAGACGACGCTTGTGAGTTAGCTCAGCTAGCGGATTAGTTTGATCCATGAATTGAGATAGCTGTGACCGGCCAAAGAACTCCCTTATAGCGACTGCTACAGGGCGAATGTTGACCAAAGCAACAGGAGTTGCCGCCTCGGGGCCAAGAATACTCATTCGCTCTTTAATAGCTCTCTCCAACCTTAATAAGCCGATACGAAGTTGCTTTTGTATTAGAAAACCTACCGCCTGGGCCCTTCGGTTGCCTAAATGATCAATGTCATCAGGAACTTCCTTGCCAATGTTAACTGAAATAATACGGCGGACTATTTGCACCAAATCTTCAGAGGTTAAGCCAGTACAATTCCCAGGGATATCAAGGCCTAACTTTTTATTAAGCTTGTAACGACCAACTTTGCCCAGACTATAGCGGCGAGGATTAAATAGGAAATTATTCAGCAAGGTCTGGGCACTACTAAGACTAGCGGCTTCACCGGAAGATAGTTTTCTATAAATATCGAACAGGGCATCAGCCTTGTTTTTGATCGGAGGATCTCGCTCTATTGTAGAGCGGATAAAAGCATGCTCAGGCGAGTTATCTACATCTTGGAAAAGGGACAACAAGGCTGCATCGCTCTCAAAGCCTATGGCACGCAACAAAGTAGTAACCGGTATCTTTCGTTTGCCACTCACCTTGACCGAAATCACATCTCGATTAGAAGTGTCAAAATCAAGCCATGCCCCATGTTCAGCAACAAGCTTAGCAAAGCCCAATTCCCGCCCACTTGAAGGATCTCTTCCCAAAGTGAAATAGACGCCGGGAAAACGAGTCAATTGATTAACTACTACCCGCTCTACTCCAGAAATAATAAAGGTGCCGGTATCCGTCATTAAAGGGAAATCGCTAAAGAATAACTCTTGTTGCTTGATCTCCCCTGTTTCCTTGACTACTAGTTGCGCAGTGACATGAATAGGAGAGGAATAAGTCAGGCCTCGTTCAAGACACTCAGAGATAGAATGCGGAGGCTCTCGAAACTCATAATCAACGAAATGTAATTCTAGCCTGGTGTTAGTATAATCTTGAATTGGTGAGATTCCCTCAAACAGCTCCTTCAAACCTTCTTCTTGAAACCAGCGAAAGGAATCAAGCTGAACTCGGATAAGGTCAGGTATTTCTAAAGGCTCGGGCAATTTAGCGAAAGACTTCAGCAACTCGCGTTTAAGCATGAAGGAAACGTTCCTGATTTTTCTTCAAAATAATATCTTGAAGGCACTAACTAGAACTGGGAAAATTTAGGGTAACAAAGCTAAAAGAGAATGGGAGCATATACAAACTACCAAGTATAACATCATTATTTAATTTTGTCAAGAGGTTGTGCTGGCTGACCACATAGGTAACACTGGACTGCGGATTTTAGCAAGTTCTTTTTCAATATACTCTACCGGAGTAAGATAGGCAAGAGATTGGTGCGGACGGTTGAAATTGTATTCTATAAGCCA
>Ga0315541_1001080_pt1 | contig 26449 bp, 25 predicted proteins | sample SalMarSW160190MG_FD_203095 | JGI IMG/M metagenome (GOLD analysis project Ga0315541, IMG submission 203095) | Salt marsh sediment microbial communities from the Plum Island Ecosystem LTER, Massachusetts, United States - Salt Marsh Sediment SW1601-190 ...
CCCGCCTCCCCCTCAGGGCCCAACGACGCGGCCACACCCCCCGCCCACACCTTCCAGGTCCCCAGACTGCGCCCCACATCCCCTACCTTCCGAAATTCCTGCCTCGCCAGCCTTGCTCTCCCCCAACCCGCACCCTACCGTGCATCTTGGCTCGTAGGGTGCGTTGGATTCCCCATCCCCACCTGGCGGCGCCAGGGGCTTCTCGAACCGGGACGAACGTGCATGGGAACCTCCGGTGGAGCGTTCGAGCGCGCAGGCGGGCGGGGACGCGGCGAGTGGCCGCGGTGCCTCCGCTCCGCCACAATTGGCGCAGGGCACGGGGCATCCACAAGGGACAACCGGGATCCCTTCTGCGTTGAGTAGGCATGGGCGACATCGAAGCGGTTGGGAGATCGGGCTTCTCGCGGCGGCGATCGCCGTGGGCGACCGCCGCGGCACTCCTTTCGGTCGCCGTCGTCGGGTGTGACGACGGCGGAACCGAGCCGGCAGAAACGCCGGATCTCCTCCGGCTCGAGGCGGTCTGGGGAGACGGAGAGAGCGGCTTGCCCGGGGAGCGCCTGCGCAACCCGGTGGTCGTCCTCGTCACGGACGCACGCGCCCGCCCCGCCCCGGGCGTGCCCGTCCGGTTCGAGCCCGCTGAGGGGAGTGGCAGCGCCGAGCCTTCGTCCGCGGTGTCCGACAACCATGGAAGGGTGATGGTGCATTGGCGGCTCGACCCGTCGGGCGTTCGTCGCCAGCAGCTTCGTGCCACGATCGACGAGGCAGTGGCGGGCGGCGGAGCCCAGGTCGTGCTGGAAGCCACCGCGCTCGGGCCCGACGAGGTGGACAGGATCGAGGTGCGGGAAGCCCTCGGGCCGCTGAAGGGGATCGTACTCGTATGGGTCGAGGAGGCCTACTCCGTGCTCTTCGAGAAGGCGACCGCCGACACGGTGGTCCTCCTGCCCCCGCTGCCTCTCCAGGGCGCGCCCGCGCTGGACCTGCTGGTGTTCTCCCACGGGAACCGTCCGCTGATGAAGCGCGTGTTCCTGACGGCCGCGGTGGATACGGTGCGGGTGACCCTCCGACCGCCTGTGCTGGTGGACCTGAACGTGTCCGTGAAGGCAGGCGTGTTCGAGGAGCTGCGGCCGCTCTTCGAGGCGGATCTCGGCGCGATGGAGGACCTCTGGGCGCGGAACGCCATGGGGCTCCGCCTGGGGCGTGTCACGTGGGCGGACACGACGGGCGGGGAGGGATGGAACGTAGACGGCAGCAACGCGATGTGCGACGCGCTCCTGCCCGGCCAGGCCATCGAGGTCTCGATCGTGGGATCCGTGCAGTCTTCGTCGACCGGGGGATACGGGTGCATGTCCGGGCACGTGTTCCTGGGCAGGCAGTGGTACCGGTACCAACACCTGCTCGCTCACGAGGTGGGCCACACGTTCTCCCTGTATCACACCAGTTGGGGGCTCATGAACCCGAGCCCCCCCTTCGGCGGTGATCTGCGCACCGGCCAGGTGTTCCGCTCGCACTTCGACCTGCGCTCGTCCCTGAACACCATCTTCGGAGCCCAGCACGAAGCGCAAAGGCGCCTCTGCGGAATGGGACCTGACTCCGCGTGCCTGCTCGACGAGTTCGAGTTCAGCGAATCGGTGCCATGGTGAACCGCGGCATGGACGGTATCGGAGCGGTCCGGAGCGCGCGCCCCACGAGGCGGAGATCACCGTGGGTCTTGGCCGGTGCACTCCTTCCGGTCGCCGGCGTCGGCTGCGGCGACGCGGGGACGGGCCCGGAAGGCACGCAGGATCTCCTTCGGCTCGAGGTGCTCTGGGGAGACGCGGTGAGCGGCCTCGCGGGCGAGCGGCTCCTCCACCCCGTGATCGTCCTTGTCACGGACGCGCGCGCGTACCGTACCGGGTGTGCGGGTGCGGTTCGAGCCCGAGGAGGGGAGCGGGAGCGTGCAGCCTTCGTCGGTGCTGTCCGACGACAAGGGGAGGGCGATGACGGAGTGGCGTCTCGGTTCCGCGGGCGTCCGGCGCCAGCGGTGGAGCCGGCCCATCCAGGACTGGACCTCTCCCCTGAACCATCTGTCCATCGTCTTCGAGGGACGGATACCCGTTTGATGAAGAGGCCATTTACACAGAATTCCCGACACCCCCCTCGGTGCGCATCCAGGGCGACGACCGCGGTGGCCTCGAACGGCTCGTCCGGCACTGTGCTCGGCCTCCCTTCGCCCTCGAACGCCTCCATGCCCTCGCCGGCATCCCTTCCCTCGCATCCCCCCAGGCCCGGCTTCTCTATCGGTTCGCCAGGCCAACACCGGACGGCCACACCGAGCTCATCCTGTCCCCCCAGAGGCTGAGGGCAGCCTTCACCGCACCCCCGGAGCGCCATGGATCGGTCCGCGCGAGCGCCACGACTCCTGGCCGCCCTCGGACTCGCGCTCCTCGCAGCCGCCTGCGGCGACGCCACCGGGCCGGGCGAGCGCGACCTTCCGAACCGGCTGAACGCGCTGCCCGGCGTGACCGCCACCGAGATCCTGCCCCACTACGGATATCCCCGGCAGTTCCTCCTGGAGATCACCCAGCCGCTGAACCACGACGACCCCGGGGGAGCGACGTTCGTGCAGCGCGCCTGGCTCTCCCACGCCGGGGAGGGCTGCCCCATGGTCCTGGGCGCCTACGGCTATGGAGCCAGCGAGGAGTCGAGGGAGGAGCTGGCCGGCATCCTCCAGGGCAACGGCCTCTACGTCACGCATCGCTACTTCCCGGGCTCTCGTCCCCTCCCCACCGACTGGCGGTGGCTGGACATCCGCCAGGCCGCCGCCGACCACCACCGCATCGTCACGTTGCTCAAGCGGATCTACCCGGGGACATGGGTGAGCGCCGGCGCCAGCAAGAGCGGGATGACGGCCCTCTTCCACCGCCGCTTCTGGCCCCTCGACGTGGATGCCACGGTGGCGTACGTGGCCCCCGTCATGTTCGACCGGGCGGACCCGCGCTTCCTTCCCTGGCTCGCCGCCCGGGGCACGCCGGAAGGGAAGGCGGCCATCCACGAGTTCCAGCGCCGCCTGCTGGAGCACGAAGAGGCGCTCCTGCCCTTGTTCCGGGCCTGGTTCGCCGCCAACGGCCTCGCCCTATCCGTGCCGGCGGGCCCCGTCTTCGAGTCGGCGGTGAGGTCGTACGCGTGGGGGTTCTGGCAGCGCCACATCTTCGACTACGGCGACATCCCCGGGCCCGACACGCCCTGGGACGCCTGGATCTCCCACCTGGCCACCGTCGTGCGCCTCCACTCCGACGCGGACTCCGGGCGGGACTACTTCAAGGCGTACGCCTACCAGGTCTTGACCCAGCTCGGGGGCCCCGCCGTGGACCACGCCCACCTGGAGGGGCTCTTCCGCCACGATCCGCTGGACCCCTACGTGGAGTACGGCTTTCCCCGGGAGCTGGCCATGGAGTGGGACGGCGGTGCAGCCATGCGGGACGTGGTCCAATGGCTCCAGACCCAGGGGGACCGGATCATCCTCATCTACGGCGGCGTAGACCCGTGGACCGGGGGGCGCCATCGATCCAGGCGTCAACCCGCGCATCCTGAAGGTGGTCCATCCCGGCGGCGACCATCAGACCCGCATCCTGAGCCTGGACGCCGGCACCCGGTCCCAGGTGCTGGGGACGCTGGGGAGCTGGCTGGGCCCGGGGATCCTGGTGGCACCCGCTCCCGCCCTGGCGACGCCGCCCCCGGAGCCCGAACTGGCTCCGAGGGCGGCTGGCGTCGTATTCGGCGCCCTCAGCGGGAGGCGCTGACCCTGCCCACGGGCAGCAGCCCATACACCGCCTGGTCCGCCGGAAGGCCCAGGACGGTCTTCACCACGTCATCCCGGTACGCGCCCATGTAGACGGTTCCCAGACCCAGGGATTCCGCCTGGAGGTAGAGGTTCTCCCCCACCGCCCCCGCCTCGATGGCCACGTAGCGCTCGGCCCGCTCGCCGTAGCGGGCCGCCGTGCGCGCCACCACCGCCGCCAGCACCAGGGTCACCGGGGCCGCCTGGACGGCGGTCTGGCGCGAGGCCGCCTCGAAGAGGGCCGCGCGCACGTCGCCCCTGGACACGACGGCGAGGGCATGGCGGCCGGGCACATACCGGTACACGCCGGCTTCTAACCCTTGCACGGCCCCCACCACCGCGTAGAGCTCCATGGGATACGTGGCTCCGGCGGATGGTGCGGTGCGCAGGTCGCGCGGCGGGTTCTGGATGGTGGCCGTCACGCCCTGACCGGACCAGAGGAGCTGGGAGAGCTGCTGGAGCGTGAGCGCGTCGCCCGAGAGGCTCCGCTGGGAGCGGCGCGTGGCGAGGGCCTTCTCCACGGAGATGCTGCCGTCGGTGGAGGCGGCGGGAAGCGCGATCAGGCCCTGCTGCGCCCCGGCCTGCTGGGCGCGCGCGGGATCGGGGTCGCTCAGGGGGAAGAGGACGGGGAGGGCAAGGAGCATGAGGGTCACCCGGTTCGCGGCCATGGGAATACCCGCCTTCGGGGTCTGGACGGGGGGCAACCTCTGGAGAGGGAAGCTATCGTGCCCTTACCTTGTCCGCGACTCCAGGAGAGGAACTCTATGGACACTCACCGCTCCCGCCGGACCTCCGCGCTCCGCGCCTCCCCTGCCCCGCTCGCTGCGGCGCTCGCGGTGGCCGCGCTCACCACCGGGTGCAGGGTCCCCAACTTCCAGGGGCCCCAGATCCAGAACCCGCCCCCGGCGTTCACGATGAACCGGGAAGCCACCGAGGAACGTCCCATGTTCCCCGACCGGGCGGTGATCTACCACGACGCATGGGTGGAGGCGTCGTGGGGAAACTTCAGCGGCATTTACATCAACGGGCACGTCGGGACGCTGGGCTCCGACGAGGTGCAGGCGGCGCGGCGCGGGGCCATGGCCGCGGCCGAGGGGAAGCGCGTGCAGTTCGGCGAGGTGGAATCACTCCAGGTGGACGGCCGCACCGCGTGGGGCTGGGGGGAGGAGTGGCGGCAGGACAACGGCGGCCTCCAGTACGTGGTATTCCGCGTGGCCATCCCCTACGACACCATCACCTACGCCGTGGACTTCATCACCGGCGAGCCGGGCCTCAAGGCCCGCCCCGACAGCTTGCGCGCCATCGTGGCCAGCTTCGCCGTGGGGAAGACCACCCTGAACTGGCCCGTCATCCTCATCGTCTCCGGCGTGGTGCTGTTCCTCGGCAACCTGATGCACCGCCGAGGGAGGGAGCGGGCCGCGCGCCACCGCAGCATCCCTCTGGCCTCGATCCCGAAGAAGGAAGGGGTCAAGCCTGGGGCTCCCGCGCCAGGAGCGGCCGCCGCGGCCACCCAACCCGCTGATGCCACGGCGGTCGCCGACCCGGCCAAGCGCGCCGAGGCCGCCACGCCCGGGTCCGTCGCCCACCACGTGGAGATCCAGCTGTCGCAGAGGAAGCCGCCGCCGAAGGCCTGACGCCGGCGAGCAAGACCCACCGGCGCCGAAGCACCTGGGGCACGGGGGACGTCGCTGCTAGCTTTCCGGCCGCAACCGTTCCCTCACCCCGCATCCCGTGTCCCAGATCGTCGCCTCCGGCGTCGCCGTCGAGTTCGGCGCCACCGTCATCTTCCAGGACGTCAGCTTCACCGTGGGCCGCGGTGAGCGCTGGGGAATCGTGGGGCGCAACGGCTCCGGGAAGACCACCCTCTTCAACCTGATCGCGGGAACGCTGGCGCCCTCGCGGGGGACGCTCACCCGCCCCGGCGACCTGCGCCTCACGCTCCTGGACCAGCACCGGGAGTTTCCGCCGGGCACGAGCGCGTGGGACGCCGCCGCAGCCGCGTTCGGGGACCTGGTGGAGTTGGAGTGCTCCCTCCACGCCCAGGCCGAGGCCATGGGCCACGCCGACCCGACGCCCCAGGCGCTCGCCCGCTACGACCGGGACCTGGAGCGCTTCGCCCGGGAGGGCGGCTACGAGATGGACGCACGGGTGGATGCGGTGCTCCACGGGCTCGGGTTCGACCCCGAGTGGGCCAGGACCATGCCGGTGGCCCGCATGAGCGGAGGCGAGCAGGGACGGGTAGGACTCGCCCGCCAGCTCGCCGCCCCCGCCGACATCCTCCTCCTGGACGAGCCCACCAACCACCTGGACCTGGGGACCACGCGCTGGCTGGAGGAGTACCTCCGCGGCCTCGAGGCCACGGTGCTCGTCATCAGCCACGACCGGGCGTTCCTCGAGGCCGTGGCCGACCACGTCCTGCACTTGGAGAGCGGCACCGCCACCCCGTACGCGGGGAGCTACAGCCACTTCGTGACCCAGCGCGCCGAGGCCCGCCTGGCCCAGGAACGGGCCTTCCAGCAGCAGCGGAAGATGATCGCGAAGGAGGAGGACTTCATCCGGCGAAACATGGCCGGCCAGAAGAGCGCCCAGGCCAAGAGCCGGAGGAAGAAGTTGGAGCGAGTCCCCCGCCTGAGCGCGCTCCCCGGAGAGGAAGGCGTCATGTCGCTGGCGCTGGAGCCCGCCCAGCGGGGAGGCAACCAGGTGCTCCAGGTGGAGGACGTCCGCCTGGCCGCCGGCGGGCGCACGCTGCTGGACGGATTCTCCGCAGCGCTCCACCGGGGCGACGTGGTGGGGCTGGTGGGCGCCAATGGCTCGGGGAAGTCTACCCTTCTGGAGGCGGTCGCGGGGCAGCGGCCGGTGGATGGCGGCGCGTTCCGCCTCGGCGCCTCCATCGAGCTGGCCCACTACCGCCAGGACATGGCCCAGATCCCCATGGGCAAAACGCTCTTCAACGTGATCAATGACCTGCGCCCCATGTGGGACCGGGGGAAGGTCCAGGGACACCTGGGGCGCTTCGGCTTCTCCGGGCAGGAGGTCCAGCGAAAGGCCGACACCCTCTCGGGCGGCGAGCGCGCCCGGGTGGCGCTGGCCATGCTCATGCTCTCCCGGGCCAATCTGGTCCTCCTGGACGAGCCCACGAACCACCTGGACGTGGAGTCGGTGGAGGCGCTGGAGGACGCGCTGGACGGGTTCGAGGGTTCGGTGCTCCTGGTGAGCCACGACCGGGCGCTGCTGCGCAACCTGGTGACGCGCGTGTGGTCCCTGGAGGACGGGAGGATCACCGAGTACCCGGGGTCCTTCGAGGAGTGGGAGGCCGACCGCGCGGCCCGTGCCGCCGCCGAAGCGCGCCGAGGAGTGGAGGAGCGGGCGGCGCGGGAGGAGCAGGAGCGGAAGGAGGCCCGGTCCCGGATGGCCCGGGAGAAGCAGGACCGCAAGGAGGTGCGCGCGCTGCGTCGCGCCGCCGAGGAAGCCGAAGCCGTAGTCCACCGGCTGGAGGCTCGCGTGACCGAGCTGAACCTGGCTCTCTCCGACCCGGCGCTCTACGGCGGCGACGCCGGCGGCGTGCAGAAAGCCGCGGCGCTCCGCGCCCGACTCGCGGCCACCCAGCGGGAGGTGGCCGCAGCGTTGGAGCGGTGGATGAAGGCGGAGGAAGCGCTGAGGGAGTAGGTCGCCCTACCTCCAGGGCCACCCCACCGCCGGAGCCGGCGCGATGCCCCGGGCCTCGAAGAGCAGCTCCAGCATCCGCTGCCATGACTCCCAGCTCGCGGTGCGCCCGTAGACCGAGTTGGTCTTCACGGCCACGACCAGGTTCGCCGCCGGGAAGACCGTGATCCACTGGCCCACCGCACCCCGCGCGATGTACGCCCCCTCGAAGGGTCCCACCGCCTTCGGGCCGTCCCAGACCCACCACATGTAGCCATAGCCGAAGTAGCCGTCGCGGCGGCGTACCGGGTTCATCTCGCCCAGGGGCGTCACCGGGCGCACGATCTCCTTGGCCCATCCGCTCGGGATGATCTGCTTCCCGTTCCAACTCCCCTCGTTGAGCATGAGCAGGCCGATCCGCGCCATGTCCCGGGTGGAGAGATGCATGTGGTACGCCGGGTTCACCGAGATGGTGAGGTCGCCGCTCTTGCGCTGGGCGCTCCGGTCCCAGTCCTGGAACTGGAGGGGGATGGCGAGCTGGGCCTGCACCTCGTCGTAGATGTCCCGGCCCGTGAGCTTCTCGAACACGGCGCCGGCGGCGTTGAAGTCCCAGTTGCTGTAGAGCTGGTACGTCCCCGGCTTCTGGGAGCCCCGGGGCGGGGCGGAAGCAAGGTCGTCGCCGCCGTTGGACGCCGGGTGGTAGACGCCGGAGCGCGCGGTGACAAGGTCGCGGATGCGCGCCTGCTTCTCGATGGGGAGGAGTCCGCCGATGTCGTCCACCCCCAGGTCGGCCAGCGTCTTCTCCAGGTCGATGACGCCGTTCTCCACCCAGTTGCCGTAGAGCATGGACAGGACGCTCTTGCGGGCCGAAGCCAGGTACGAGAGTTCCACGATGTCGCCGAAGGTACCCACAACCCGCCCCCGGTCCACGACGACGACGCCGGTAGCCCACGAACTGTCACGGACGAAGCCGAGAGCGGTGCGGAGCTTCGCGCCGTCCCAGCCGTAGGCGTCCAGGTCTCCGCGCGCCACCACCTCCCAGGTTTCCCCTGGGAAGACGGGATCGGTGCGGAGTTGGGCCGCGGCGGGAAGGGCGACGAGGAGGGATGCGAGGAGGGCGCGGGAAAGCGCCGCGCCGAGAGCGCGGGAGCGAAGCCGGAGTCGGATCATGGCATGAGCCTCCGAGAGGTTGGCGTGTGGGTAACCTAGGGATGCTCCGGGCAAGCCACCAGAAAGATGGCACATGCGCTCTTGTCACCAACGGCCAGGGGGACGAGAGCATTGTCTCCTTTGGCGAGCCAGCCTTACTATCCGGCGTCGAGGCATGCTGTCGGAGGCGGATCGTCATGACCCTCGTCTTCCATGATCGGAACAGGAACCCGGCCACTCACGCTCTGGTCATGGGCGTGGGCCGGTACCCGTTCCTCGAGGGGGGAAGCCACCCAGCACCCGAGGTCTCCAGGTGGGGTCTCGGTCAGCTTTCCTCCCCTCCCGTATCCGCCAAGGCCATCGCCGACTTCCTGATCGGGGAGCTCGACAATCCCGGGGCGCCCCTCGGATCCGTCGAGCTCCTCCTGTCTCCCAGCGGGCCCTATGCCCTTCCTGGTGGCGGCGGAAGCCGCGATGTGGAAGCTGCCACCATGGCGAACATCGAAGTGGCCTCCAAGGGGTGGAAGGCTCGCTGTGACCGGCACCCTGACAATGTGGCCTTGTTCTTCTTCTGCGGTCACGGCGTCTCCCGGCGCCACCTGAGTCTCCTGGCGGAGGATTTCGGAGACCCGGCCCACGCCCGGGTGTTCAAGAACGCTCTCGACCTGGAGAAGACGGCGGAGGGGATGGGGAGTGATTGCCGGGCCCGGGTCCAGTGCTTCTTCGCCGACGCCTGCCGCAGTGTCCCCCAATCCGCGGCGATGGAGATCGATTCGGTCGGTCTGTTCTCGATCATGGAGAACCTGAGGCGACCGGAGGACGCCCCCCTCTTCTACTCGACGCTGCCGAAGGACCCGGCCTATGGGAACGCCCACGGCGTGACACCCTACACCCGAGCCGTGCTGAACGGATTTCGGGGAACGGGGAGCGTGTACCGGAACGGGCGCTGGCGGGTCACCACCGGCCGCCTGGCCGAGGCCATCGCCAGGGCCATGGCGGCGGAGGGGGAAGCCGGAAGTGCGCCGGGGACGCCTGGCCAGAGGCCCGCCGGGGGTGGCCAGGGGGGAGCGCTCTCCGTGCTGCACACAATCGCCGGCCGGCCCCAGGTTCCGGTCCGGATCTTCCTGCAACCCCAGGGAGTCTCGAAGAAGGTCCACCTCTCCATCACGTCCAAGACTTCCCCGGCGAAGACCGTCAGCCGGGGCCCCGACGGGTGCGTGTGGCACCTGCTCCTGGATTGGGGAGAGTATGAGGGAAGCGCCACCTTCCCCTCCGGACCTCCCCCGATTCACCGCGATCCCCGGGACCTCTATGTAGACACCCCGGAGACCACGGACACCTGGGAGCTCTAGGATGCCGAGCGTCTCCCTTCTCCCGGAGGGATCCGGCCCCGGCGTGACCGGGGAGCTCGTGGCTCTCCGCGTCCTCGACTCCTCCGGGGAGACGGTGCACGAGCAAGGGGTGAGGGTGAACTGGTGGACCACGCTGGAGTTGGAGCCCGGCGGATATTTCGCCCGGGTCACCTTCCCCTCGGGGCATACCTCCCAATCCAAGTTCACGGTGAAGCCGGAGGCGGGGGAATCCGAGCGGGTCGTCATCAGGGCCCCGCAGTCCCTCCATGAGTGGGCGGGGACGCCCACCGACCGGGGCGAGTTCCCTCCCGGGGCTCAGATTCGGCAGGGCCGGGAACGGCATTCGCTGCGCAGCCGGAGGCCGGACATATGGATGCGGATGTGGCAGCGGAAGCCCACGCCCCCGCCGGGGGAGCCCTTCTCCGCCAAAGCCAACTTCGCGGCCTTGGTGGCCAGGATGGGGGAGATCCGAAGGCAGAGGGAGGGGGAAGAGGAGCGGTTCAGACTCCCGGGGTCGCAACTCCCGATTCCACCCAAATGGCGGAGGCTCGAGCCAAAGCCCTCCTTTCACCTCAGCCAGAGCTTCCAGGTGGGTCCGTGGCCGGACTCCGAGGCATTCTACGACCAAGGCATCTGGGCCTTCGCCTCCTCGCCCGAGGGGCAGGTGCAGAACGTGGCCCAGCTTGGAGGACGGGACGCCCCCTGGCGGATGGTGGTCCTTCCCCCCTCCGGGGTCGAGTTGTTCGTCAGCACCTCCGGGGAAGGCTCCGGGGGGTTTCGGGTCGCGCTGGCCACGAACATTCGGGAGGACCCCGCAGAGTCGGTCCTGGCCTTCTTCGCCAACGGGGCCCTGGACTCGGCCCGGCTGGCTGGTGAAGCTCTCCTTCGGTGGAACCCGGCCCTCTTTCGGACATCCCCGGTGGCTGTAGCCGTGGCAGGCCTGTACCTCCTCCGGATCCAGGATCGAAACCGGTTGAAGGAGTGGCCGGGGGATTCGGCGGGGGATTTCTGGTGGATGCCGGACCTCCACGTGATCCGGGGCTGGACCCATCTTCTGCGAGATCCCCCGGACCGGGAGGAGGCCAGGGCCAGCTTCCTGCGGGGAGCGGCCGTGGGGCTTCCGGTGTTCACCCAGGCCCTTCGCTTCCTGGTGGACGGCCTTGAGATCCTGGAGGAGTGGGAGCCCCGTTTCGAGACCGAGGAGGCCCTCAGGCAAGTGGGGGCGACCGCCGACGCCGCAGACTGGAGCCAGGTCTTCACGACGTTCTTCGGGGCCTCCCCCTTTGAGCCGAGCGCTACCCCCCCCGCCGGAGTGCCACTCGATACGAACCACCTCCACTTCCTACCGGAAGGGATGGCCCAGGGGGTTCAATTCCCGGACCTCCCCAAAAGCGTCCTCTCCCGTCCCCTGATACAGGTGCTTCCTGACCCCTCCGGGTGGAGCGTGGAGTTGGAAGGGGTTGCCTTCGCCGCTTGCAGGACCAAAAGAGAGGCCCTGGACCGCGCCTCGGTGCTGGCCAGGGACGAAGCCCCGAGCCGGCTTGTGATCCATCGTAGGGACGGCGCCACCCAGGCCATTCGAGGGTTCGACCCCGGAGGGTAACGGGGACCCCGAGGGGCCCCTCGGAGCCCAGGACCCCGAACCATCAAGGAGGAACCCCCATGCCCGACGAATCCCTGGTCTTCAACGGGATCCGGGCCGCCGATGGAGAGCCCGCCTTCCCCCCCGTCACGGCCCGGGAAGTAGCCGCGCAAGCTCTGGCGGACCGGCGGCACACGTTCGTCCCTGCTCCGGGGGAGCCCCTCGGCCCCGTCCGCGAGGAGGAAAGGGGGGACCTCTCCAAGGCCGGCTGGGGGGTGGTATTCGCCTCCGACGAACCTCAAACCAAGGGGATCCTGGAGGCACTCCAGCCTCTGCTGGAGCTTCGGAAGGGTCGGGCGGGGAAGCTCTTCCGGATTCTCCAGGGCGAGATAGGGCACCGCGCCGGCGAGGACCATATGCGCTTCCTCGAACGGTTCGGCCTGGGAGCCCAGGGGCCGGATCCCGAGAAGCTCCCAGCCAACCTCCTCCTGGTGGGATCTCCCGCGAGAATCCCCTTCGCCTTCCAGTCGCTCCTGGGCCAGTGGTACAACGTGGGCCGGCTGGACTTCGCCACTCCCGATGCGTATGGCAGGTATGCCGCGTCGGTGGCGGAGCACGAGGAGGCCTTGGGGGACGAGCCCTGCAGGGTGTCCTTCTTCGGGTCCCGGCACCAGGGGGATGCCGACAAGGCTCCGAGGCTCGCCGCGGAGCACCTCCTGGTTCCTCTCAAGTCCGAGATGGAGAAGGACAGAGAGGCCTTCGATATCCGTCGGGATTTCACCCTGGAGTACCGCACCGGAAAGGACGCCACCAAAGCGGCCCTGCGGGGGCTCCTGGGAGGGGGTACGACCCCCGACCTCCTCCTGGCGGCGGCCCACGGGACGGTTTTCCGCCGCGGCGACCCGGAGCAGCAGGCCAGGCAGGGAGGGCTGGTCTGCTCGGATTGGTCGGGAAAGGGACCGCCCGGCACCTCCGCCTACTCTTCGGCGGACGTGGGGGCCGCGGATGACGTCCGTGGGCTCATCGCCTTCTTCTTCGCCTGTTACGGAGGGGGCACCCCCCTCTACGACCAGTTTGTCCGCCAGGAGTACGTTTCGGGTTTGCCCATCGCCGGCGAGCCTTTCGTGGCCGGACTCCCCAAGGCCCTCCTGGGCTTGAAGAACGGACCGCTCGCCGTCGTGGGGCACGTGGAGCGGGTCTGGTCCCTGTCCTTTTCTCGGGGCCCGCATGCGAGCCAGACGGGACTCTTCCACGCCTTCCTCAGGGACCTGATCGAGGGGGAGCCTGTCGGGCAGGCACTCCGGTCTTTCGCGCAGTATTTCGGGAGCTGTGCCAGCCACCTGACCGAACGCCTCAACGCACTGACCCGGGAGCAGGGCCGCCTTGGCCCCAAGCCTCACTCCCCTTCCGCCAAGGAGGCCGACGAGCTCGCCGAGCTCTGGACGGTGACGAACGACGCCAAGGGCTACCTGTTGTTGGGGGATCCGGCGGTTCGGCTGAGGAAGCCCGTCCACCGCAGATAGCGGGCCTCGGCCGCCCCTCAGGACGCCCTGACCCCGGCCAGCTCGTCCCTGAGCTCGGAAATCGAGGAAGGCCTCGCCGAAGGATCCGGGGAAAGAGCCCTCGTGAAGAAGCCGGCGACCTCCCGAGAGCAGGAAGGTCGGTGTTCCCGGATGTCGGGGGCTCTGGCTCCGGCGGCTCCCCACGGTCTCATGAAGGGATTGACCCCAGCTATGGCCTCGTAGAGCACCACCGAGAGACTCCAGAGGTCCTCGGCCACCCCGGAGGGTCCTCCGGCCAGCGCTTCCGGGGAGAGGTAGGGGATGGTGCCCCGGATCTTCCCCGACAGCGTGCCGGTCTCCTCAGGGCCAAGTGAGAACCCCGGGGCCCCTCCCCCTGGCCCAGGTGCCGCGGGCCCGACCCCCATGGCCCCCGAGAGGAAGCTGGCCAGGCCAAAGTCCAGGAGCTTCGGCCGCCCATCGCTCCCGAACCCGATGTTGCTGGGCTTGATGTCCCGATGGAGGATCCCGGCGTCGTGGAGGCATGCGATGCCGTCGGAGAGGGATAGGCCGAGCTCCAGCGTCTCCTGGACCGGCCGGGGGCCTCGCTCCAACCGCTTGGCCAGGGTACCTCCCGGCAGGTACTCCACCAACAGGGTCGGCAAACCTCTCCAGGATTCGGCTCCGAAGATGGTGGCCAGGTTGGCGTGGGTCACCGAGGCCATGGCCCTGGCCTCCCGACGGAGCCGGTAGGCGAGGGAAGGATCGGCCCGGAGGAGGGTCTTCACCGCTACGGGTCGATTCAGCGCCAGGTCCCGAGCGCGGTAGACCACACCCATGCCTCCCCGACCGACGCGCGCCTCGAGGCGATAGACCCCTCTGAGGAGCAGGGGCACAAGGGCTTGCTCGGTATCTCCCCCGCAAATGGGGCACTGGACCAGGTCGAAGGGCCCGATTTGCCCGCAGGCCACGCATTCCCGGGCCGACCCCCGGTCTTCACCTTCCGCCGGATCGAGGGCTCTCTCCTCCGGCTCGGCCCCCACCACCCCCAGCACCCTTTCGAGGGACGGCAGCAGCCTCCGGTCCAGCGTCTCCGAAGCCGCCGCGGCGATGTCCTCCAGGAGGGCCACGTCCTCCCTGGTGAAGGGGAGTTCCGAGAGCTTCTGCCCGAGCAGGACCATGCCGAGGAGCCGCCGATCGGCGCTCACGAGGGGGACGATGAGGTGGGCGTCCGAGTCCTGAAGCCAATGCGTCTCCCATCCCGTCAGCGACCTGAGGCTCGCGGGCGCCTCCGGCAGGGGACTCACAGGCCGGTCCGCCTCTCGAAGATATGCGGAGATGGTGGACCGCTCCGGAAGGGGAGGCAACTCACAACCCGGCCCCTCGAAGCACCGGCTCAGGGGGTTCAGGGTCAGGACGAACACGAAGCGGGGATGGAGGGCTTCGTCGATCCGCGTCGTGAGGAGGTGGGCCAGATCCGTTACGCTACCCACCGCGCGCACGCCGTGGACCAGTTCCGAGAGCACCCTCCTGGCGTCGTAGCTCCCCCGGAAGAAGCGGCGATCGATGGCCTCGAAGGCCCCCCTGCGAAAGCGGAGGGCCAGGACCCCCGCGCCCCCCACCGCCAGAAGCGAAAGGGCGCTCGGCCCACCCACCACCGACACCAGGGTCTGGCCTCTGTTCCGGTAGAGCAGGGTCAGGAGCGCCAGAAAAGGAATGGCGGTGGCGGCAGCCACCGAATAGCGGGCCAGGGCGTACCGGATGGCCTGCCGTATCACCAAGCGGATGTCCAGCGCCCCCCTGGCCAGGACTGCGGACACCGTGACCACGGGTACCGCCAACAGGGCAGGGAAGACCAGGAAGCCGCTGAGCTGGAACCACGGAGGCCGCGAGATGAAGGCGTAGAAGCTGGAAGAGAGGACGGTTCCCGACACGGTGCTGAGGATGGGAAGGCCGCCTGCCACCACCCCCGTCACGAGGAGGTCGGTCCGCCTCCTCTCCTCGGGACCCGCCCTCCGGGCGTGGAGAAAGGCGTAGACGAGGGCTGGAACGGCTGCCCCGAAGAGGAGAAGCCAGTACAGGCCCGTGGGATCATTGCGGTCCAGAAGGAAGGTGCCGGGGACGGCTTCGGCCCCCGGGATGAGGAGAGCGAGGTTCACCGCGAAGAGGAACGCCCCCAAGGCCAAGGTGGCGGTCCTGGCCCTTCGGACTCTCGGATCTTCGGTGACCGCCCGGACGAGGGGAAAGGCGCTGAAGAAGCGCCACAGAAACCAGGGGAAGAACGCTTCGGGTTGGATGCGCTCGAAGAGGACGAGGGCCGACGGAAGCCATCCTGCCCCGGGCGCGGGACCGACGGGGCGGAACCCGAACGAGGTGGCGATGAGGGCGAAACAGACCCCGAGGGGGAAGGCCCGGGAGTCCCGGCGGCTCCCGAAGAGGAGGAAGAGGGAGGATCCCCCGAAAGCCAGGATGAAGGAGAGATCCAGCAACCACCGAAGTGGATCCCCTCCGGTCGCTTCGAAGACGCCCCCTACCCACCCCAGGAGACCCAGGAGGATTTTGATCCCCGAGAGCAGGATCAGGGGGATCGAGACCCAGCGGAGTTCACCCACTGCGTGTAGCTTACGGGCCCAGCCCGGGGATGCGGCTCATACGACCGCCGCGAAGACCACGCAGTAGATCCCGAACTCCTCCTTGGCCGGCTCCTGGTCCTTGTCCATGGTCTGACCGAACCGGCAAGCCTTCGACGCAAGGGGAATCTGACGGTTCGCGGCCTTGGCCAGGGCCTTGCGGGTTATCCGCCTGCCCGGGGTCTCGCTCTGGGCCTTGCGGGCGATCTTCCCCACCTGCTTCAGGACCCAGACCCTCCCCGCGCCCTCCCACCTGGTGGTTGCCAAGGCGTGCTCGACGGTCATCTGGAAGATCTCGTCGAAGAGCCTCTCGGCTGCCGGTGTCATGGGGTGGGTGAGATTCTTCTTGAACTCCGCCTTGACTTCCTCATAGGGAGACATGGCACCCTCTAGGTGAAAGCGCTCAGAACGGGTTCCCGTCGAGGAATCTCCGTTGAGCCGATCAACCGCGGAACACGTTAACCGACCGGAACGGGAAAGGCCACAATCGGATTTCCACGGTCAGAGGAGGGTCGTGGCGCACGCCGACACCCACCCCGAGCTCCATCGGCACGCTGAGCAAGAACTTGCCCCGCTCGGCCTCGCCCACCCACGGGCCCAGGAGTTCATCCTGGCCCTGCAGGTTCATGGCTAGCGCCAGATGCTGCGCATGGCTCTCCGCGTGGCCTGGCGTGCGCAGCTTCACGGCGATCGAGTCCAAGTACACGATGGGGTAGCCGGCCTCGACCCGCCGCGCCTGCCCCGTCCTCAAGTCCTCCATCATCGCATCCGGCACCGCAGGGATCAGCGTTGGGGACACCTCGACCCCGTACCGCTCCTTCAGGTGCCCCTGGATCTCCCGCGCCGTCATCCCCCGGGCGTATGAGGCGATGACCTTCTCGTCGAAGCCAGGGAGTCGCCGCTGGCCCGTCGCTACCCTACTGAGTCGAACGTGCCGTCGCCGCCCCTCCTGGGCGTGCTTCTCGTAGCCCAGGCGCCGCGTCAGATCCTTCGCCAGGCCCGTCTGGCCCAGGATCGCGTTCAGTTCCTTCTCGCCAAAGTCCTGCCCTTCCGCCCTGGGGTACTCCCCGTCGGTATGGGAAACCTACACCATGCCCATCTACACACTTTCCCGCACATCCTCAGCGCGCTCTGCCGCGTCGCCCTTTCAGGCGCGAGGCGAGATCTTTCCGGTCATTGGCCCGCTCGCCCTCCTCGGCAGCGCCTCCTGCCCGGTTTCTGTTCGTCGGCTCGCGACTCCGCTTTCCCGCTTCCTTCAGCGTTCTCCTTGCGGTCGGCGCCTTGCGGTTGACTCCCATCCCTGCGACCAGGTCCCGGGAGGACTCTCACCTCCTGTCCATCGCCCATGCCGGGAGTACCATACAGAAGCCCCCCGGCGCTGGGGCGCCGGGGGGCTCGAGCACTCGTGGTTCGAGCGTCGCCTTACAGCTTGGTGACGTTCTCCGCCGCGGGGCCCTTCTGGCCCTGCGTGACATCGAACTCGACCTTGTCACCCTCGCTCAGGGTGCGGAAGCCCTGCGACTGGATGGCCGAGTGGTGGACGAAGCAGTCCTTGCTCCCGTCCTCGGGGGTGATGAAGCCGAAGCCCTTCTGGTCGTTGAACCACTTCACAGTGCCTTTGATGCGCATCGTCCTACTCCATCTAGCTGAGTTGGCCCGCAGTCGGAGTCGGGCGAACCGATTCTACCGACCTCTGACCCGCGCGGACTCTGACCCCCACGCTGGGACCGTGGCTACCTGCCACGAAAAACGGGAAACCCTGATCGTGATAGGGCTTCCCGGACATTCCTTGCGGATGCTGCAAAGACCTACACTCGGCATATATGTCATCAAGAATGTGGCGCGCGCGTGGGACTCCGTCAATCTTCCCGGGGCCATCCCTTTCCCTCTCCCACCAAGGCTCCCATGACTGACCAGCTCCATCCGGAGCTCCATCCGGAGCTCGACCCGGGTCTCCGACGGCGCCTCGAGCTCCTGGGAGAGGAGGGCTGGGAGATCTGGGCTCGCTTCGACCGCGAGGTGCGGGAGCACCGCTGGCACTCCTTCGTCCCCGCCGAGTACGGGCGCATCCTGGACGCTCTCGTCCCCCTGCGCGCTCCCGGACGGCGCTTCCTGGAGTGGGGATCGGCAACCGGCGTCATCGCCATCATGGCCGACCTCCTGGGCTTCGACGCCTGCGGCATCGAGCTCGACCCAAGCCTGGTGCGGATGGCCGAGGACCTGGCGCGCCGCCACGGCTCCCGGGCCCGCTTCGCCGCGGGGAGCTTCCTCCCCACCGGGTACGTCTACCGCCCGAAGGGCGACGATGGACGCCTGGGCACGGTGGGCGTCGGGGAGTCGGGGTACCTGAAGCTGGGCCTCCCTCTGGAGGAGTTCGAGGTGGTCTACGGCTACCCTTGGACCGGCGAGGAGTCGCTCATGCACGACCTCATGCGCCGGTACGGGAGTCCCGACGCCATCCTCCTCCTCCACCGGGTGTCCGGCGAGGTGGAGGCCTTTCGGGGCGGACGCCGCCTCGGTGGCGACGGAGGCACCCCCCAGGCGGACCGGGGCGCCTCCCGCCTCCACCGCTGAGGACACCCATGCGAAGGATCCTCCTCCGCGTCCTCGCCGCCTCTTCATCGCCGAGGACGTGGACGGCATCCTCTGGTCCCCGCAAGCTCGGACGCGTGGCGTTCAACGACCTGTACGAACGGGAGCGGGCCGCGACGTAGCGGCTCTACACCCTCCGTTCCGCGCTCCGTGTGGAGTGGGCCCGGATCCGGCTCCAGCCGCCCGTCACGACCGCAGCTTGTCCGCTATGAACTCGATCTGCTCGAGGGCCCGCCGGCGCACGCCCTCCGGCTCCCTCTCGACGCGGGCGCGATAGGCCGGCAGGTCGGAGCGCAGCTCGTCCACCGACGCCATCACCCTGGGGAGCGTCGCGCTGGCCTCGTCCAGGACGTGCCGGCCCAGGCCGGACTCCTCCATCACCTCCAGGTACTTGTGGCTCCATCCCACCACCACCGTGGGCTTGCCCAGCGATAGCGCCACCATGGCGTGGAGAGCGTCCAGGACCCGGGAGATGACGTGGAGGTCGTTGTTGCGCGGACCGGCATCGGAGCGCCCGCGGGTCGCGTTGGGAAAGAGCACCACCAGATCGCCCGAGCTGACCAATCTCGTGACCAGGGACGCCATCAGCGCCGGACAACCCCTCGGGTCCTTCACCGCCAGCAGGGAGCTGGGGCAGATCCCCACCACGGATTGCTTTCCTCGCCGCCGCAGCTCGATGGTCTCCAGGAGATGGGCCCACCCCGGGGCCGTCCCCCTTTGAGCGAACACGGTCGCGCACCGGCCCAGGCATGCCCGGGCTCTCCTCCGGTTCAGCGGCTTGGTGAACAGCCCCACGGCCTGGGCGCCCTTCACCAACGGCACCCCGAGGAGGAGGGCGGGAAGGAGGGTGAGGGTGTTGTAGACGAGGAACCGCCGGCACAACTCCAGGAACGACACCCCCTGCCAAGTCCACCTGCACGCGGCTTCCGGCCAGGGTACGCACGTCCGCAGGAAACAGGACGGACGCGCACCCGAGGCCCAGGCGGTTCAGGAGGGCGAACAGCGCGGACAGAGGAACCAGGCGCAGCACCACGGCGGCGGGTGTCAGGCTGAAGACCTGCACCGACGGGTCGCTCACCCTCGCGGCGTCTTCCCCCGGGTAGTAGCTGAACACGTTGAAGGTGGCTTCGGGGAAGCGATCCCGGGCCCGGCCCACGGTGGCGAGGAGCATGGCCTCGGAGCCGTGGTTCCCGGAGAGGGTGGCGGCGGTGAGGGCGACGGAGGGAGGACGCTCGGGCATGGGATCAGGACCTCACACGCTCGAGGCGTGCCAGCTCCGGGATGCACGCGGCGCTGTACTGGTTGTCTCCATCGGTGTTGACGATGACGTCGTCGAACCCGGGTACGCTCCGCGGGAGCTCCCCGACGGTGACGGGAAGCGACGCCTCCTCGTCGTAGCACGGAATCTGGGTGACGAGCTTGCGCATGGGAGGGCCGAGGGCCTCCGGGCTGGTAATCGTAGACAAGCTGGATCCCCCTTGTCCGTCATGCCATGCCACGGCACCGTACCTGTGGCGCGGCCTCCTCCAAGCCCCTCCAGCCCCCCCTTCCGGAGGCATTCCGTACTGATGCGAACCGCCGGTCCACGCCCGGTGACCTCCCACGCCCTTCTGCTGCTGGCCGCTCTCACCCTCTCCGCTGGAGCGTCGGCGGCCCAGCCCACCGCCCCCGGCATGACGCTCCTCCCGGGGCCCGGGTCCGAGCTCCGGGTCTGGCTCATCACCATCGGCCCGGGCGAGGCGGTCTGGGAGCGCTTCGGCCACAACGCCATCCGGGTGGCGAACAGCGACACCGGCCGGGACGTCTCCTACAACTGGGGCATCTTCGATTTCGACCAGCCGGGGTTCATCCCCCGGTTCCTCAAGGGGCAGATGCTCTACATGATGGCTCCGTTCCCGTCGGGGCCCATGCTGGAGGCGTACGCCGGGATGGGCCGGGAGGTGGTGATGCAGGAGCTGGCGCTCACGCCCGAGCAGCGCGTAGCCCTGGCGGAGTATGCGGACTGGAACGCGCTCCCGGAGAACCGGGATTACCGCTACGACTACTTCCGTGACAACTGCTCCACCCGGGTCCGGGACCTCCTGGACCGGGCCCTGGACGGGGCGCTCTCCCAGCGCTTCCAGGAGGAGCCGTCGGTGAGCTCGTACCGATGGCAGATCCGCCGCCTCACCGGGGACGACCCGCTCCTCTACACGGGGATGGACGTGCTCCTGGGCACCCCCGGGGACCGCCCCATCAGCATCTGGGAGGAGATGTTCGTGCCCATGACGCTCCGTGACGCGGTGCGGCAACTGAACGTTCCCGACGGAATGGGCGGTGAGCGGCCCCTTGTGATCTCCGAGACGCGAGCGGTGCCCGGGCACTTCCCGGCCGAGCCGGAGGCGCCGCCGTCCTGGCTCCCCTGGTACCTGCTCCTGGGGATGGCCCTGGGGGGTGTGCTGGCGTGGACGGGAACGCGGGCCGCGGCGGGGGCCGGGTGGGCCCGCTGGGCCTTCGCCGGCGGCGGCGCCGCCTGGAGTCTCCTGGCCGGGTTCGTGGGGTCGCTCCTGGTGCTGGTGCTGGCCACGGACCACGTCTTCATGTACCGGAATGAGAACCTCTTCCTGGCCGAGCCCCTCTCCCTGGCGCTGGTGGTCCTGGTCCCCCTGGCTGCCCGGCGCGCGCGCCGGGCCCGGGAGGAAACCCCGAGAGCAGACAGGAGTCGAGGCGGCGTGCTGCGCGTTGCCGAGCGCACCGCGCTCCTTGTGCTGGGCCTGGCCCTCGTCGGCTTGGCGGCCGAAGCACTCCCGGCCACCACTCAAGACAACGCCATCTTCCTCGGGCTCGTGCTCCCGGTGCACCTCGGGCTGTGGTGGGGGCTCAGGGCGCTGGGCCGTCCTTGTTGGCTCCAGGAGTCCTCTCTACGTTGACCGCCGCCATTCCCTTCGACCCGTCGTCCCAGGAGGCCCCATGGCCGCCTTTCGCAGGCTAGACGCGCATCCGGCGAGGCCATCCCGTGTGCTCCGCGTCCTCACCGGCGTCGCCCTGGCCCTCGCCCTCGCGGCACCCCACGCCGTCCGTGCCCAGCAGGGCCCCCTCAAGGGGCTGGACGCCTATGTGGAGCACGCCATGAAGGCCTGGGAGGTCCCCGGCCTGGCCCTGGTCGTTGTAAAGGGCGACTCGGTGATCTACGCCAAGGGATACGGCGTGGCCGACCTGGCCACCGGTGCGCCGGTCGACGAGAACACGCTGTTCGCCATCGCCTCGACATCCAAGGCGTTCACGGCGGCAGCGCTGGGCATGCTCGTGGACGACGGGAAGCTAAGCTGGGACGACAGAGTCATCGAGCACTTGCCCGAGTTCGAGCTCGGGGACCCCTACGTCACGGCGCACCTGACCGTCCGGGACCTGCTGACCCACCGCGTGGGCACCGCCCGCGAGGACAACATGTGGGTCATCGCGAAGTTCGAGCGCGACGAGATCGTGCGGAGAGCCCGCCATCTGGACCAGGTGGCGGAGTTCCGCGCGCGGTACGGGTACAACAACATCATGTTCACCACCGCGGGCGAGGTGGCGGGGCGGGTCTCCGGGCTCGGATGGGACGACCTGGTCGCCCAACGCATCTTCCAGCCCCTCGGCATGACGCGCAGCACCACGCGCGCGGCCGTGGTGGAGACACGGGGCAACGTGGCGTCGTCGCACACCCGCGTGGACGGCAAGGTCCAGTCCGTGCCGCGGCGCAACTACGACAACATCGGGGGCGCCGGCGCCATCTTCTCCAGCGCCCGCGACATGGGCCAGTGGCTCCGCCTCCAGGTCGGCAACGGGGTGTACGCCGGAACGCGGCTCCTCTCCGACTCGGTGATCGCGGAGATGCGCCAGCCCCAGAACCCGCTGCGCGTCAGCGCGGACACGGCGCAGAAGCGCCTCTTTCCCGACGTGAAGTTCCGCGCCTACGGGTTTGCGTGGAACGTCCAGGACTGGCACAACCGCGTGCTGGTCCATCACTCCGGGTCCATCAACTACACGCGCACGCACGTCGGCTTCATCCCCGAGGCCGGGATCGGGTTCGCCGCCATCGCCAACTTCACCGGCAGCGGCCTGCAGGAGGCGCTGATGTACAGGGTCTTCGAGCAGCTCCTGGGCATGCCCGCCGTGGACTGGAGCGCGGAGATGCTCGCGCAGACCCGCCGGGGCAACGAGCGCTCGGCCCGCTCCGCACAGGAATTGGACTCGACGCGCATCCAGGGGACCAAGCCGTCCATCGCGCTGGACGGGTACGCCGGTACGTACGTCAACGACCTCTACGGGGATGTCCAGGTGACCGTCGAGGGCGGCAGGTTCGTTCTCAGCTATTCCCCCGAGTACGTCGGCGACCTGGAGCACTGGCACCACGACACATTCCGGGCGGACTGGCGCCCCGTGGGGGCCGGGCGCTCGTTCGTGAGCTTCGCGCTCGACGAGCGGGCCCGCATCACCGCGCTCGAGCTGGACGGTTGGGGAACGTTCACGAAAAAGGTCGAGAGGCCGAACGGCTAGTCCGGCACCGGAGTCTAGCCCGGGATGCGCACGCCGACGGCCAGGGCGTCGCGTCCGCCCAGGGCCGCGCCCACCCTGACTACCCATCGGGAGATGGCGAAATCCAGCCCCAGGTCCAGGGCGCCCTCCAGGTCCAGGTCGTCCCCGTCCCCCAGCAGGATGTCCAGGGCCAGGTGACCGCCCACGGAGGGCATGACGGAGACGCCGTCTCCGACCCAGGCCCAACTGAGCGCCACACCCAGCGGCAGGGATACCGCCACGTGGTCGCCCAACCCCAAACCCGCCCCCGACCACCAGACGGCCGCCGGGCCCTTCATCCCCACCACCCGCGTGAGGGAGCCGGACACGTCCACGCCGAAGAGAGCCACCACGTCGTCGCCGGGAGCTTCGGAGACTCCACCCCGGAAGCCCAGACCCGACGGGACGGCACCCCCCCGCCAGAGGGCGAGGACGCCGAGCCCGTCCCCCGGCTCGGAATCCGTGAGGGCCAGGGTGAGCCCCGGGGGCGCCCCGGGGCGGATGAACGCCGGGGCGTCCCACACGGCCTGGGCCGAGGCGTTGGCCGACACGAGGAGCGCCAGGGCGAGGGCCGCCCCCGCGATGCGCTTCACGATGGGCATGATCGTCATCGTCTCACCCCTGGTGGCCGGCGGGTTCATCGACGGCGGCAGCCTGTTCGGTGGCGCCGGGCTCGTCCGCCGCACCCAGGCCGTCCTCGGCCAGGGGACGCGCCGGGGCGGCCCCATCGTGATCGATGGCCAGCACGACGCGCCGGTTCTCCCATCCCTCGGTCCCCGGGCCCTGCGCGCCGGGGACCACCAGTCGCTCCGTGTTCTCGCCGTAGCTGACGGCACGGATCCGCTCGGCGGCCATCCCCTGTGCCACCAGGTAGCCCCGCACCGCGTCGGCGCGCCGCTGGCCCAGGCGGAGGTTGTACGCAGCGCTCCCCGCCGGGTCCGTGAACCCCTCCACCGTGACCTGGGCACCCGGGCAATAGCGGCTGGCGACGCCGGCGAAGCGATCCAGCACCTCGCGGCCGTTCGGCTCCACCTCGTCCTGGTCGAACCCGAAGTGGACCGGCACGTGCACGCGGAGCGACTCCTCCAGCTCCTCCACCTTCACCCCGAAGTCCCGCTCCATGGCGTCCAGCTCGGTGCGAAGCGCCGCGAGCTCCCCCGCCAGCCCGTCCACGCGGGCGCCCAGGGCGGCGTCGCCCTGGTTCATGCGCTGGACCAGGTCTCCTCGGAGGGTGGTGAGCTGGACATCCAGGTCCTTCCGGCTCACGTGGGCGCAGGACGACGCGAAGACGGCGACCACGGCGATGACGCCGATGTGTGACGCGGCTCGCTTCCAACGCATGGGGTTGAACCTCCCGCCCCGGGGCGGTCGCCCCCGGGGCACTGAAGTGCAAGTACGGGACCGTCGCCCCCCCAGACCACGGTCCCCTCCGATGGTGCCCCGAACCAAGTGCAATCCGCGTGCCAGCCCTTGCGGGGCGCGGCCTTCAAAGCGATGCGGGGGAGGCGGAGCGGCCGGAGCCTCCACGTCCGATTCCCCGCGGCGCGCTCGCCCCCTATCTTCCGCCAGAGCCGTCCCCAGCTCCGTACAGGAGGCCCCATGGCCCGCCTCGACTCCCCCGCCCTCGACCGCAGGAACTTCCTCAAAGGAGCCGCCGCCGGTCTCGTCCTCCTCCCCCACGCGGACCTGAGCAAGTTGGACTTCCGCGCGGCCCGGCGGGTCACACGGGTGGCCATCATCCGCACGTCGAGCCGCCAGGAGGGGGTGCGCCGCGCCCTGGCCCTCCTCGCGCCCACGGGGTTGGCGGGGAAGCACGTGGTGCTGAAGCCCAACTTCAACAGCGCCGACGGCGGACCGGCCAGCACCCACGACGACACGCTGAAGCAGCTCGTCGTCGAGCTGCAGGAGCGCGACGCCCGCAGCATCACGCTGGGCGAGTCCAGCGGCCCCCGCGGCACCGTGTCGGTGCTCGAGGCCAAGGGCACGCGGGACCTGGCCCGGGACATGCGTTTCGACGTGGTGAACTTCGATGAGATCCCCGACTCGGACTGGGTGCCGGTGAACCCCGCAGGCACCCACTGGCCCGAGGGGTTCCACCTTCCGCGCCTGGTCACCGACGCCGAATACATGGTGAGCACCTGCTGCCTGAAGACCCACGGCTCCGGCGGTGTCTTCACCATGTCCATGAAGCTGGCGGTGGGGCTCACGCCCCGGGCCATCCGCCGCCCCATGCACCAGTCGCCGGACATACGCCGGATGATCGCCGAGCTGAACCAAGGCTACCGCCCCGACCTCATCCTCGTGGACGGCGTCGAGGCGTTCACCGACGGCGGCCCGTCGAGAGGCACGCTCAAGCAGGCCAACGTGTTCGTCGCCGGCACCGACCGGGTGGCCGTGGACGCGGTGGGGGTGGCCATCCTCAAGGAGCTCGGCTCCAACGATGCGATCATGGGGAGGCCCATCTTCGCCCAGGAGCAGATCGAGCGCGCCGTGGAAGTTGGGCTCGGCGTGCAGGGCCCCAGCGAGATCGCGCTGATCAGCGACGACGCGGAAGGCCGGGCCTACGCGGACAAAGTGGGGGCGATCCTGGCAAAGGGCTGAGTTCGGCGCCGCGCCGGCGGCGCCGTCACGTCAGAACACGAACGGCACGAAGCGCCGGGTGCGCCTCATGTACTCCCGGTAGGTATCCCCGAAGAACGCCATGTCCTCCGCCTCCTCGGAGCGCGCCGTGAGCCAGAGGCACGCCGTAGCGACGATGGCAAGCCCGAGCGCAGGCCACGACGGGCGCTTCAGGAACACGCCCCACGCCAACCAGAGGAGCGACGCGTACATGGGATGGCGCACCCAGCGATAGACGCCGCTGGTCACCAGCTCCCGCGTCCTCTCGAAGGTGTAGAGCGACTCACCTTCCCGCTCCCGGAGTTCGGGCCGCCCCCGGCTCCGCAGGAGCGCCACGGCCGGCAGGACGAGGAAGAGAGACCCGAACAGGAGGATCCACGACGCGATCTGCCGCAGGGAGAAGGGATCTGCGAACCAGGCGTCCAGCCCCCGGAAGTTCAGAACCACGAGCGCGACGATGGCCACCCAAGCGAAAAATCGTGGAAAACCGTGGGACGCCGCATCGCGCAACGGTCTCCAGGACACCCACGCGAGGACGAGGATGGAGGCACCGAAAACGACGAAGCGGATCACCATCCCTTCGTCTCCGGCATATCCGCCTCCCCGTCCAGGTCGTCGAGGTGCTCCTGGACGTACTCACGCGCATCCTGGACCAGCTGGTTGTAGACCTGCGGGCCCGGCGCCTCCCTGGGGGCCGGTTCGATCTCCATGGCCACGGCACGTGTCTCGTTGGACGAGGAGAAGGGTGGGCGAACCTGGTGCGGGTCCCGTGCACGTCTTCTTCATGCTCGTGGCCACGGGCCCGGGAGACAACCTCGGCATGGAGGATGCGCGGTTCCGGACGCGCCCACGTCGCCGGACACCCGCCGACCCGGGCAGCCGGGCGGGTGCGGGATCACCATGTGCTAGACTGAAGTTCCCACCGTATTTGGAGCCCTGATTCCAGTCAAGAGCCCTGGAATCAGGGCTTTTCGTGTCTACTGGAGGTGCGGTGCAGGTGCCAATATGTTGGCATGTAAGAGAGCCAGAGG
>Ga0315541_1001081_pt1 | contig 26442 bp, 26 predicted proteins | sample SalMarSW160190MG_FD_203095 | JGI IMG/M metagenome (GOLD analysis project Ga0315541, IMG submission 203095) | Salt marsh sediment microbial communities from the Plum Island Ecosystem LTER, Massachusetts, United States - Salt Marsh Sediment SW1601-190 ...
TGCCGCTGCTTACAGCAATCGGGGTATCGCCTACTTTGAAATGGGCCACTTCAATTACATCCCTGGCGTTAGCGATCCGCACTTCTTTGAGCTAGCCATTGAGGACTTTAACGAAGCCGTCCGACTTGACCCTCAAGATGCCCTGACCTACTACTACCTAGGTCTCTCCTACGATATGCTGCTTGAGCATGAGCTGGCCATAGAGAACTACACCGAGGCTATACGCCTCAACCCTAAAGATGCCGATTCTTACTACCGTCGGGGTACCGACTATAGTTCACTGGGTCAGCTTGAGCAGGCCATAAAGGACTTCGACGAAGCCATCCACCTGAACCCCCAATTTGCCGCGGCCTATTACAACCGGGGCAATGCCTACAAAAAACTTGGCAAAAAAGCCGAGGCTATAGCCGACTTTGAAAAGACCATCACTCTTTCTGACAGTCCTTTTCTGATAGAGGGTGCCGAGCAGAGAATCGAAGAGCTCTCCGAGTGATGGGTGCTACTACCCCCCATACCCCTTCCCCCCCCGCCTTGTCCTCTTATCTCCCTTTATGCTAAACTTTCCTCTTGAGGAGTATTAGATGAAAAAGCGCGTATTTTCCGGGATTCAGCCGACCAGCAATATTCACATAGGCAACTACCTGGGGGCTATACAGAACTATGTCAAGCTTCAGGATGAATACGACTGCGTTTACTGCATCGTTGACCTTCATGCCATCACCGTGCCGCAGGACCCCAAGGTTCTTAAGGCCAGGACCCGCGAGGTCAGCGGCCTGCTGCTGGCTGCCGGCATTGACCCCAAGCGCGCTATCCTCTTCATACAGTCCCACGTCAGTGCCCACAGCGAGCTGGCCTGGATTCTCAACTGCTTTATCCCGATGGGCTGGATGCAGCGCATGACCCAGTTCAAGGAGAAGTCGGCCAGGCACAGGGAGCAGGTGAGCGTCGGGCTTTTTGATTACCCGTCCCTGATGGCTGCCGATATCCTTATCTACAATACCGATGTCGTGCCGGTGGGGGAGGACCAGAAACAGCACGTGGAGTTGGCCAGGGATACGGCGCAGCGGTTCAATAATATCTACGGCCAGACCCTGGTGCTGCCGGAGCCGCTTATACCCGATATCGGCGCCCGCATCATGGGGCTGGACGATCCCACCAAGAAAATGAGTAAGAGCGAAACCGCGTCGGGCCACGCCATTAACCTCCTTGATTCCCCCGATGACATACGCGCCAAGATAATGCGGGCGACCACGGATTCCCTCCGTGAGATACGCTTTGACCCGGGCCGCCCCGGCATCTTTAACCTGCTGACCATCTATCACCTTTTCAGCGGGCAGGCTCAAGAGGATATAGAGGCGCAGTTTGAGGGCAAGGGCTACGGCGATTTCAAGAAGGATTTAGCCGAGGTGGTCATTGAGGGCCTGCGCCCCCTTCAGACCCGCTATAAGGAGCTTACCGACGACCCCACCCGCATCGACTCCATCCTGGCCGACAGCGCTAACCGCGCCCGCCCCATTGCGGAGAAGGTTCTAGGTGAGGTTAGAAAGAAGGTAGGGCTGGGGTAGCTTTACCTTTATATCTATACCCGCCCGCCGCCCTTTTAAGGTAAAGAGGGGGCAAAGCCCCCTCTTAAACACCCCGCGGAGTAAGTAATTAGTGAATAATGCCAAGTGGGGTCAATATGCCAAGGATAAAACCTACAAGGAAAATGGCTCCCCCGAATATTTGCCAAGCCACGCCGGCTCTAAAAGATTTTTTGCCAATATCTTGTGTTTGTTCTGACTTTTTTAAAGCCTCACCTTGATATTGAAGTGCTAAACCTACACCTACCATAGTTGCCCCTACACCCAGTGCAAGATATGCTGTTTGTAACATAATACACCCCCTTTAATGCGGATTATACTACTGAAGTAGGGAGTGTCAAGGTATGGGTGGTTAGGGAGATTCATAAATTACTTTTTGCTAGCTAAAAATAATCCCAAAAGAAAAGCGCCCAATGCAATAAGCGGCCAAACATTTGGGTCATCAGGTTTTTCTGTCTCCAATTTCTCTACTAACTCGGTATATTCTTGTACTTCTTCGCTGGTAAATATACTGCCTTGCTGTGCCTTTCTAATATACCCATTCAGTCTATCCACCTCTTCTCTGCTAAGCGGATTGGGATTTATCTCACTTATATGACCAATCTCGGTAAAGTCTTTTAGAATACTACCAAAATCTTCTTGAGCTACAACTCCCTTTTTACCTAATAGCCCAATTAGAGTACCAAATAACCCCAATATACCGTTGCTTTGTCTAATATTCTGGTTTACGCCATCACGTATTCTGTCTACCTTATTTTCTAATTTGGTGAAATGCCTGACTATTATGACTGTAGAAGTAATAACTGTTATGAAAGTGGCAACTACTGCAACTATTAATCCTATATTTTCAGCAGACATTATAAACCTCTTTAATTACTTACTATCATTATACATTATTGGTTAAAACCCTACCCCTTGTGCTTCCCCACAAACCTTCCCATCCTCTTTAGCGCTTCCTCTATATCGGCCAGCGAGGTGGCGTAGCAGCAGCGGATATAGCCCTCCCCGCACTCCCCGAAGGCGCTGCCGGGGATAACGGCCACCTTTTCCTCGATTAAGAGCTTTTCGGCAAACTCCTCGGAGCTTAAGCCTGTTGCCTTTATCGACGGGAAGGCGTAGAAGGCGCCCCTGGGCTCAAAGCAGGGCAGGCCGATTTTATTTAGACCTTTAACCAGGAACAGCCGCCGCCGGTTATAGTCCTCAACCATCTCAGCAACGCTGTCGTTGCCGGATTTTAACGCCTCGATGGCGGCCACCTGCCCCATGGTGGGGGCGCACATGATGGTGTACTGGTGAATCTTGAACATGGCACCGATGATGTCTTTGCTGCCGGCGGCATAGCCTATGCGCCAGCCGGTCATGGCGTAGGCCTTGGAGAAGCCGCCCAGCAGGACGGTGCTGTTTTTCATGCGGGGGAGGGTGGCGGCGCAGGTGTGCTCCACGCCGTAGACCAGGCTGGAGTATATCTCGTCGGAGATTATAATCAAGCCGTAGCGGCGGGCGACGGCGGCTATCTTTTCCAGCTTTTCGCGGCTCATCACGGCGCCGGTGGGGTTGGCCGGGTAGCCGATGAGGATGGCTTTAGTTTTATCGGTAATCTTCTTCTCAATGTCGCTGGCATTAAGTTCAAAGTTGCCCTTTTCATTGGTGGGAATCATCACCGCTTTGCCCCCCGCCAGCACCACGCAGGAGCTGTAGGAGACGTAGCTGGGGTCGGCCATGATGACCTCGCCCCCCGGGTCGAGGATGGCCCTGGTGGCCAGGTCCACCCCCTCGCTCACCCCCACCGTAATCAAAAGCTCGGTGTCGGGGTCGTAGTCCAGTTTATATTCCTTCCTGAGATATTTTGCCAGCTCGCGGCGCAGTTCGGGCATACCCAGGTTGGAGGTGTACATGGTGTGCCCCTTCTCCACGGAGTATATCGCCGCCTCGCGGATGTGCCAGGGCGTGGGGAAGTCGGGCTCGCCCACCCCCAGCGATATGACTCCCTCCATGGAGGCGACCAGGTCGAAGAACCGCCTTATCCCGGAAGGGGCAATCTGGTTTACCCGTTTTGAGGTAATATCCGGCTTTTTTCTGGGCATATAAAGTCTCCTAGAGGATTACCGGCTGTCGTTTGGTTTCCTCGCCGCCGGCCAGGATTTCGCCGTCCTCCTTGTATCTTTTGAGCAAAAAGTGGGTGGTTGTTCCCTGCACCCCTTCGATGAGGGCCAGCTTCTGGGTGACGAAACCGGCCACCTCGTGCATGGTCTTGCCGCTTACCAGCACCAGCAGGTCGTAGGTCCCCGATAGCAGGTAGACGGAGCGGGCTTCGGGGAAGCGGTAGATGCGCTCGGCTAGAGAGTCGAAGCCCACGTCCCTCTGGGGGGCCACTCTCACTTCTATTAAGGCGCTCACCTGGTCGTTGCCCGCCTTTTCCCAGTTGATTACGGTTTTATACTTCAGGATGGTGCCGTCCCTCTCCGCCTTCTTGATTATTTTGCTGACCTCGGCGGCGGGCTTGCCGGTCATGGTGGCTATCTTCTGGGGAGTAATTCTGGCGTCGTTTTCCAGTATCTTTAGAATTTCCTTTATCATGGCTTTGCTCCTTATGTCTTGGGGGTTATTATAGCATAGCTATCTGGCCTTGACCCGCTTGAAGACAACCACCTTTTGCTGAGTGTTGATGTCGTCCACCTCCCAGCCGGCTTCCAGCCAGGCAACGGCCTGCGGGTTTTTCTTGTCGTTTTCCCACCACGATTTAAAGGCGTAGGCCGCCGCTTCCAGCTTTGAATCGATAATTTGTTCGATATGCTCCAGGCTCAGGGTTAACCGGCTGGCCAGGTAGCTTGCCAGGTAGTCCCGCAGCGGGGTATATTTGAGGATGCTTTTAACATCCGCTTTTTCCCCGGTGGCGGGCTGTCCGGGGTTGCTACCGGCTGTTGCCCCCCGCTCCACCACCTCGTATTTCCTGGCTTTAGCACCTACCAGCCTCACGCGCAGCAGCGATTTACAGGACGGGCAGCTTATCTGGCCGTCGTAGTTATTAATGTCTATAAATTCCGGTATCTTTATAGCCTTGTTGCAAATCAAACAGCTAATTTCCACTATTTCTTTGCTCCCCTCCCCCGTTTTATATCTTATCCCGCCCGCCGCCCGTATAAGGAAACGGGCTAAAGCCCTTTTGCCCCCCCCCTAAACCTTAGCCCTCATCTTGTGCCACTCCGTAGCCTGCTCGTAGGCGTAGGCGACTCGTAAAATAGCCTCTTCCCCGAAGGGCTTGCCGATTATCTGCATGCCGATGGGTAGGCCGTCGCCGAAGCCGGCGGGGATGGAGATGCCGGGCACGCCGGCGATATTTATGGGCAGTGTGCAGACGTCGCTCAAATACATCTGCACCGGGTCGTCGAGCTTCTCCCCCAGCTTAAAGGGGACGGTGGGGGAGGTTGGGGTTATCAGTGCGTCGTACTTTTCAAAGGCTTGGTCGAACTCGCGCCGGATGAGGGTGCGCACCTTCTGGGCTTTGAGGTAATAGGCGTCGTAGTAGCCGGCGGATAGGGCGTAGGTGCCGAGCATGATGCGCCGCTTGACCTCCTCGCCGAAGCCGTACTGCCGGGTCTTTTCCAGGGCTTCCCACATGCTGTCGGCGTCTTGATAGGAGAAGCCGTACTTGACCCCGTCGTAGCGGGCCAGGTTGGCCGATGCCTCCGACGGGGCGATGATATAGTAGACGGCCAGGGCGTGGGGGGTGCTGGGGAGCGTTGCCTCCCAGTCGACTTTAGCCCCCAGCTCTTCCAGCTTTTTGATGGCCTCTTTCAGGGCTTTCTCGACCTCGCCCTGCATCCCCTTGACGAAGTATTCCTTAGGCACGCCCAGCTTTAGCCCTTTGAGGTCGGCGGTAAGGCACTTGGTGTAGTCGGGGACGGGGTTGGGTACCGATGTCGAATCTCTATTGTCAAAGCCGGCGATGGCGTTCATCACCAGTGCGCAGTCGGTGACATCTTTGGTCAGCGGGCCTATCTGGTCGAGTGAGCTGGCAAAGGCGACCAGCCCGTAGCGGCTGACCCTTCCGTAGGTCGGTTTCAAGCCGACCACACTGCAAAATCCGGCCGGCTGTCGGATGCTGCCGCCGGTGTCCGAGCCCAGTGCGTAGATACCTTCGTCGGCGGCTACCGCCACCGCCGAGCCGCCGCTGGAGCCGCCGGGAACTCTGTCCAAATCCCAGGGGTTGTGGGTGGGGAAGAAGGCGGAGTGCTCGGTGGAGGAGCCCATGGCGAACTCGTCCATGTTGGACTTGCCGATGCTCACCGCCCCAAGGGCATTTAATTTTTCGACAACGGTGGCGTCATAAGGCGGTATAAAATTCTCCAGCATCTTTGACGAGCAGGTTGTGCGCACCCCCTTGGTGCAGAGTACGTCCTTGATTACCACCGGTATGCCGGTGAGGGGGTTAATATCGCCTCTGGCGATTAGTTTATCGGCCTGCTCGGCCTGCTTTAATGCTGCCTCCCCGGTCATGGTCACCAGAGCTTTAAGCTTTGGTTCCACCTCTCTGGTGCGCTTCAGGCAGGCTTTAGTTAATTCCACCGAGGACAGCTTTTTGCTTTTAAGCAGTTCGTGGGCTTGGTGGATGGTCAGCTGGTGCGGTGTCATTCCAGCACCACCTTTACCCGGAAGTACTCCCCATCTTGGCGGGGGGCGTTGGCCAGTATCTGCCCCGGCAGCAGTGAGTCGGCCGGCTGGTCGTCCTTGGTCACGTTCTGGAGGGGGATGGACTGGGCGGTAGGCGGCACGTCGGTGGTGTCCACCTTCTGCAGTATCTCAAAGTTGGCCAGGATGTCGGATAGCTGCTCGCGCAGGCGTTCGACGTCGTCGTCGGTGACGCCCACCCGGGCCAGTTTGGCGATATGTAAGACTTCTTCACGCTTTAGCTTCATAATGGGGTCATTATAGCACTCATATTTGAGGGCAGGCAACAGGAGGCTCTTCTTCCCCACCCCATTTATATCTTAACCCGCCCGCCGCCCTTAAGTGGAAGGGTTACGCCCCACCCCTTATAGGGGATGGGAATTAAGCCTGCCGCCCTTAAGGTGGGGCTAAAGCCCTTTCCCCCCACCCCCAAAAGAGAAATTGATAGAACTATCACCTCTGTAGGGTGGGAGGGTGGGAAAGAAAACACTGTTTTAAATGGTGGGGTAGGGGGCACCTTGATAAAAATCCTCCCCCCATCCTGCTATAATAAAAACAGCGATATGATGACCGGCAGGCTCATAATAGCCATAATCACCACCCTCATAGAAGAAGCCGCGCTGGCGGCGATAGTCCTCTGGGGGCTGCCCCGGCTCGGCATAAACCTGCATATCGGCGTCCTCATCGCCCTCATGGCGGCGCTGGCCGCCTACGCAATTACCACCTACCACCTGGGCAGCCGCGCCCTTAAACGAAGACCGGTGGTCGGCCTGCCCGATATGGTCGGCGCCCGGGGTAAAACGGTCAGCGATTTAGCCCCCGAAGGCACCGTCATAATAAAAGGGGAGCTATGGGACTCAAAGGCCGAAGGCCGCAGGATAAACGCCGGCGTCAAGGTCACCGTGGTAGGGCAGGAGGGGCTCAAATTAATCGTCCGCCGCGAAAAACTGCCAAAGAGACTTAGCCGCTAATAGACATAACTAGAAAACCAAACCCCGAAGCCACCCGCCCACCAATTTTTCCCCCGGTTTTTATTCGGCCTGTCGCCGGTAGGCAAAAGAGACTATAATCAGCACTACTCCCATCCCCGCCAGCCCGTAGCTGTACAGCTCCATGGGAGACAGGATGTCAGTCATCAGCTGTGGCAGCCAGGCCTGCAGGTAAACCGGCACCTGGGGCAGGGCTGACTGTGCCCCGATAGCGTTCTTAGCCAGCCAGACGCCGCCGTAGCTGACAACACCGCCGCCGAGGAAAGCGACACCCAGGGAGCGGGTGCTGCCTCTCACCTCGTGGTTTATCAGGATGACGCAAAGAATCAGAAAGAGGATAAAGCCAATCAGGGCGTAATAGACGATATGGAAATGGCTGACAACCTGCCTTAGCGTGTCAACTTGGGCCATCGTATAGGGGCCCAGCCAGTCTTCGTTAATCTCAAATGACGATGGTATCCGGTCATAGAACGGCTCAAGATAGCGTTCTATTGTTTCCGGAGGCAGGTCGGTAAGCCCCGGCGGCGGCGAAGCTATCACTGCTTGGCTAATGTTATTTTTTAGCTGTTCCTTTACCGCTTCAAGCTCGATTACCACGCTCAAATCCTGGCTCTTCCCCTCCAGGTAGTCATAGATAGAATTGGTAACATCTCTTGCCTGCTGCTTCAGCCATGGTTCCAGGTCGGTGATGGTATCGTTTACCGCTCCAGCAATAAACTTATCTATCGGTAAGAAGATAGGGATGGTTGCCTGGGACATTACCTGGTCGCGGACAATATATTCAGCCAGCGAGACTGTATCGATCTTTTCCACCTGGGAGACGGTGAAATCGCGGTTGAGGAAAGTCTGGTCAAGGGTGAACAACAGACCGGAGAAAGACAGGGATAAGAGAAGAACTACGTCTAAAATAGCCAGTAAAAAAGACTTAAAAAAGCTTGTTATGAAGTCCATTTAAGCGGCATTTTACCACCTGAATGATTGCAGTTCAATGGCTGTAGTACTAATTAACTACCGAAGGGGCAGAAGCTGTTCAAACCGGCCAGCTTGGCCGCTCCCGATATGGTAATGCCGTAGAAGACTACCGGCTTGTCTATGCGGAACTGGTCGATGGTATCGTTCACTATGGTGGTGCCGGTGACCACGGCGATATCACACCAGTTCAGGTTTTCCTCGGTGTGGGTGGGGTCGTCTATTCTTACCCCGAACTTCTCCCGGCCGATGTTATCCTGGTCCATATCGGTTGCTCTCAGTTCGAACTTTTTGGCCAGCGCCTCTACCATTCTGGGCTGGAACCCGACCATAGCTATTCTGGGCTGGCCATATTCTTTTTCTACATACTTTACCATCTCATTGCCGCATTCCCTGGGTTGATTATCTTTACAGTGTACCGTCTGGTTTATCAACCCCAGGTATCTCATCACGGCATTGAGGCTGGAGATAAATGTGGCCCGGCGGAAGTTGTTTTTTAAGTCCATAGCGGCGATGTCAGCCAGCCGTCCGCTGAAGTTGCCGTACCTGTCGGTGAACGCCTGCCCCCGGGAATCCCTGAACTCAGCCTGCATCATCCGCTCTTCCCCCTTTACTATCGGGTAGTCTTTATCCTCGGGGTTACCGATGGCCTGCTCACTGGAGAGGGTAGCCGCCCTCACTAGGACTTCATCTCCCTCAAGCCCGTTCTCTTTTATCAATTTGATAAATTCTTTTCGGATAATCTCGTGCAATTTACTCTCCATACTGTAATGTTACTAGATATAGGGTGGCTGTGTCTATTTATTCTTTTCCTCCCCCCTTTTTAACGAGTGTTTTTCTTCCCATACCCGCCCGCCCAAAAGGGTTACACCCTCTTTAGACTCTCTTTAACCCCACCCCTTTTATATCTTTGCCCGCCCGCCGCCCTTGTGGAAGGGCTAAAGCCCTTTTTGCACCACCCCCCCCCATAAGAGAGAGATTAGCCTCTCCTTATCCCCTCACCCCCTTTTGGGAGAGTTTAGAGGCACAGCCTCTTAGGGTGGGAGGGTGGGAAATAAAACGACCGCAGAACAGAGGGAGGGGTTTTCTTGCTTTAAATTAATGAGATTGCTATGATAACCAGCGGTGGCCAAACAGAGAATCGATAGCTTACTGGTGGACAGGGGTCTGGTAGAAAGCCGGGCTAAGGCTCAGGCTTTAATCATGGCTGGTGAAGTATCGGTCGGGGGAAAGACCGTTATCAAGGCGGGGACTCTGGTCGTTGAGGGAGCGGCAATAGATATTCTCCAACCGCCCCCTTTTGTCGGCCGCGGCGGCATTAAGCTTAACTATGCCCTCGACCAGTTTCAACTTGATGTTACCTCTAAGGTAGCGGCTGATATTGGCGCCTCAACCGGCGGCTTTACCGATTGTTTGCTCCAGCGGGGGGCAGGCCGGGTCTATGCCGTGGATGTGGGCTACGGGCAGCTGGATTACCGTTTGAGGCGGGATAAGCGGGTGGTGGTTCTGGAGCGGGTAAACGCCCGCTACCCCATCTCCCTGCCGGAGAAGGTGGACTTGGCTACCCTGGACCTTTCCTTTATCTCGGTGGAAAAGGTGATACCCTCGGTAGCTAAACTGCTCAAAGATAACGGTTATCTAATAGTGCTGCTCAAGCCGCAGTTTGAAGCTCAACGCAGTGAAGTGGGTAAGGGGGGAATAGTCAAAAAGCCGCTGGTGCACGCCAGGGTTCTGGGGCGGTTTATTGCCTGGATGGTAAGCCACGACTTCAGGCTGGGGGGACTGCTGGCTTCGCCCATACTGGGCGCCGGGGGTAATATGGAGTTTTTCCTCCTCTTGAGGTTGGCATAGTGCAATTAAAACCGGTGACACTGGAAGTAGATGGCATAAATATTACCGGGCAGCTTTATCTGCCCGGGGGTGATGGCCCCTATCCGACGGTCTGCACCTGTCACGGCCTCCCCGCCGGAATCCCCGACCCCGCTGACAGGGGCTATGCCACGCTGGCGGAGAAGATTTCGCCTCATGGCTTTGCCGTCCTGATTTTCAACTTCCGGGGGGCCGGCGCCAGCGGCGGCAATCTGGATATGCTGGGCTGGACAAGGGACCTCAAGGCGGTGATTGATTATCTCTACGCTTTGCCCCAGGTGGACAAATCTTACCTGGCGCTGCTGGGCTTTAGCGCCGGGGCGGCGGTCTCGGTATATGTGGCGGCAGGGGACAAGCGGATATCTTCGGTGGCCGCCTGTGCCTGCCCGGATGAATTTACCCTGTCTGGCTGGTTTGATGGGCCACAGTCTATGATTGACCACTTTCGCAGTATTGGTGCCATCGGGGATAAAGATTTTCCCTCTTCCGCCCGGGAGTGGCTCAACGGCTTTGAGCTGGTCAGGCCGATTGACTATGTGGCGGAGATTTCCCCCCGCCCCCTGTTGCTGGTGAACGGCAGCCGGGATGATACCGTTGAGGTTTTTCGGGCCCGTAAGCTGTACGCCCGGGCCGGTGAGCCCAAACAGCTTGCCATCGTGGAGGGGGCCGGACACCGCCTGCGGCACAGCGAGGAGGCGATGGCTGTAGTTATAAACTGGCTTAAAGTACTCCTGAAATAAATTGACCTCCAGGCAGCGAGTAGTCTATAATCAGAGTGAGAGGCAAGCAGAGTTGCACGAAAGTTGTGGCGTTTTTGGCGTTTATGCCCCTGGAGAAGATGTAGCTCGGCTTACCTTTTTTGCTTTATTTGCCCTCCAGCACCGCGGCCAGGAGAGCGCCGGCATCGCCACCACTGACGGCAAAAGGCTCCAGGTTGATGCCCGGATGGGCCTGGTCTCCCAGGCGTTTGATGAAACTGCACTAAGTAAGCTCAGCGGTGATATTGCCATAGGTCACAATCGCTATTCCACCAGGGGTTCCAGCCGCAAAGCTAACGCCCAGCCACTTTTGGTGGGTGAGAATGCCAATACCATTGCCATCGCCCACAACGGGAATATCGTTAATGCCGAGCATTTGCAGAAGGAACTCTCCGACCAGGGCTACACCTTCAATACCTCCACTGATACTGAGGTTATCGCTAATCTTATCCTCTCCTCCGCGGAGAAGCGATGGGAAGACAGGATACGCTATGCCATGCACCGGCTTCAGGGGGCCTATTCTCTGACCCTGCTGACCCATGATACCCTGTATGGGGTGCGTGACCCCTTTGGTGTCCGCCCGCTGTGCCTGGGTAAGCTTAATGGCGGCTGGGTTATTGCCTCGGAGAGCTGTGCCCTGGACCATATCGGCGCTAACTTCATCAGGGAGATTGAGCCCGGTGAGATAGTCTCTATCTCAGCAAACGGTCTTGAGAGTGACCAGGAAGAGTCGGAGAGAAGAGCTATATGCATCTTTGAGTATATCTACTTTGCCCGCCCCGATTCATTAATTAACGGACGCCTGCTCTACCCGGCACGGCAGGCTATGGGTGAAATTCTGGCTCAGGAACACCCGGTAGAGGCTGACCTGGTTATGGGTGTGCCTGATTCGGCTACGGCCGCCGGCATCGGCTATTCCCGCTGGTCGGGCATACCGCTGTGTGAAGGTTTGCTTAAAAACCGCTATGTCGGGCGTACCTTTATTGAGCCTGACCAGCGCATCCGGGACCTCGGCGTTAAACTGAAATTTAACCCCCTCCCCCAGATGCTGGAGGGCAAGCGATTGGTGGTGGTTGACGATAGCATTGTACGGGGCACCACCACCCCCAAAGTAGTTGAGCTCTTGAGGAGAGCGGGGGCTAAAGAGGTGCATATGCGCATCTGTGCCCCGCCCCTCCGCTACCCCTGCTTCTTCGGCGTTGATATGGCCACCCGCTGGGAGCTGATTGCGGCGCAGAAGACGGTGCCTGAGGTTAGGGATTTTATCGGAGCTGATTCCCTGGGATACCTGAGCATCGACGGGTTGGTTAAGGCGGTGGGTTTGCCCAAGGAAACCTTCTGTCTGGCCTGCTTCACCGGCGATTATCCCATTCCGGTCCAGCTTGAGATGGATAAGCTGGCGCTGGAATCTAAACCCGCCGGGGAATACAGCCGCTTTGGCATAAAATAGTGTCAGGCTTTAGGCACTTGGCCCTTCTGACTGTTCAGATGATTGCACCTGGGTTAGCTTAAGTGCTATGATTATTTCACCATTAGGAGGGCAGAATCGATTAAAGAAACCTATGCTTCCAGCGGGGTTAATATTGAGGTTGCGGCCAGGGCTAAAGAGCTGATTGCCCGGCAGGCCCGCTCTACCCACCGCCCTGAGGTCTTGTCCGGCGTGGGCTTTTTCGGCGGGCTTTTTGAGTTTAAGGGCTACCAGCAGCCGGTTCTGGTATCCAGCGTTGACGGCGTGGGCACCAAGCTAAAAATCGCCTTGGCTCTGGGTAAGCATGACACCGTCGGCATTGATATTGTCAATCACTGCGTTAATGATATTCTCACCTGTGGCGCCGAGCCGCTGTTCTTTCTGGACTACATTGCCGCCGGCAAACTGCAGCCGGAGCAGGTGGGGGAGGTGGCTAAGGGGCTGGCCAAAGCCTGCCGCGATGCCGGCTGCGCCCTTATCGGCGGCGAGACGGCGGAGATGCCGGGTCTATATACCGGGGAGGACTATGACCTGGCCGGCTTTATCGTCGGCGTGGTGGAGAAATCCAGGATTATCAAGGGGAAAAAGATAGCCGCCGGCGATACTATCATGGGCCTGCCTTCCAGCGGGCTTCACACCAACGGCTACTCTCTGGCGAGAAAAATTTTTGGTGAAACCAGTTCGGCCTTAAATACCCAATATCCTGAACTGGGCCGCACTCTGGGCGAGGCGCTTCTGGAGCCCCACCGCAGTTACTATAACCAGTTAAAACCGTTGCTTCCGCTTATTAAGGGCCTGGCCCATATCACCGGCGGCGGTCTGGTTGGCAATGTGCCCCGGGTTTTACCCGATGGCTTGACGGCAAGGTTCAATAGCCGGAGCTGGTCGGTACCCCCCATATTTAATCTTATTCAGCAGCGGGGAGGTGTTGACCGTGGCGAGATGTACCGTGTCTTTAATATGGGCATCGGAATGGTTATAATTTGCTCAAAGGATAATGTTGACCATTTCACCAAGATGCTGCCCGAGGCCAGGGTTATCGGCGAGGTGACAAAGCAGGAGGGGGAGGCGAGGGTAGTTATTAACTAGGCTTACCGCCGTTTTTTGGGGGGACAGGGATTTGGCAACTGCTAAAAGGACTAAAAAGGACATTATCTGGAGCATACTGGTGACTGTTCTGGGTATAGCCTGTTTTCCGGCCAATCCTCTTGTCCTTACCGGCGTTATAAAGGTGGAATCATATCTGCCGCTGTTCATCATCGGCTGGTTTGTCTGGGCGGTGGGTATGGTGCTGGTCATGGCGCCGATAGTTATGTTCCCGCGGCGGGGTGGGGTTGCCAAGGGGAAATCGTATGGTAACACCACCCGTCTGGTTGATACCGGGATTTACGCTGTTGTCCGGCACCCTCAGTACACAGGCGGGATTTTAGCTATATTTCTCACCACCTTATTGTGGTACCCGCACTGGCTGTTCGGGGTGCTTGGGGTTATTGGGACTGTGGTTGTCTACCTGGGCTGCCGGGAGGAAGACAAGTACCTGGTAGAGAAGTTCGGCGATGACTATAAAGACTATATGCAAAGGGTGCCCGGGATGAACTTTCTGCTCGGCGCAATACAGCTACTGCGAAGTAGCCATTAATAAGGTAATTGGAGGAGTATTTATGCGAGCCATTATCAGTGTTTCGGACAAGGCCGGGGTGACCGATTTTGCCAATGGTTTAAGCCAGCTAGGCTTTGAGCTGTTTTCCACCGGCGGCACCAAAAAGGCGCTGGCTGAAGCTGAAGTTCCGGTAAAGAGCGTCTCTGAGATTACCGGCTTCCCCGAAATTCTGGACGGCCGGGTGAAGACCCTGCATCCCATGGTTCACGGCGGCATTCTGGCCAACCGTAGAATAGCCGCCCACATGGAAGAACTGGCCAAGCATAATATCGGCGAAATTAACCTGGTGGCGGTCAATCTTTACCCCTTCGTCCAGACGGTATCTAAAGCGGGGGTTACCCTTGACGAGGCACTGGAGAATATTGACATCGGCGGGCCAACTATGATTCGGGCTTCCGCCAAGAATTTCCCCAGCGTCATCGTGGTGGTTGACCCCGCCGACTATCCGCTGGTTCTGGAGAAGCTCAAAAAGGGCGATTTGCCTCTGGCCGAACGTAAACGGCTGGCGCAGAAGGCCTTCCAGCACGTGGCTATCTATGACACCGCCATCTCCCAGTACCTCAGGCGGGATATGGAAGGCTTCCCCGAGGATATGACCGTTGCCCTTAAACAACGCTACGGGCTGCGCTACGGTGAGAACCCCCATCAACCGGCTGCCTTCTATGCCGAACCGGTGGTGGGTGGTGCGGTGGATACCGGCATCACCTGGGCGGAACAGATGGGAGGTAAGGAGCTTTCCTTTAACAATATCCTGGATGCCGACGCCGCCTGGGGAGCGGTAACTGATTATGCCGCGCCCACGGTAGCCGTTATCAAACACACCAATCCCTGCGGGCTGGCCAGCCACGATGATATTGCCGAAGCCTACCGGCGTGCCTTTACCGGTGACTCGGTAGCCGCCTTCGGCGGCATTGTGGCTTCTAACCGGCCGGTTACGCTGGCTATGGCCCAGGAGATGAAGCCGGTCTTCTACGAGATAGTCATCGCCCCGGGGTATGAAGAAGAAGCGCTTAAACTATTACAGCGCAAAAAAGATTTACGCATTCTGGTGGCCCAGCTACCACCGGGCTACGGCAAAGAGTCGGCGGGTTATCTCGATTTCCGCCGGGTAAAGGGCGGCTTCCTGGTCCAGAACTCGGATTCCGTGCCGGAGACCAGCGTCAACCTGAAAAAAGTCACCAAACGCCAGCCCACGCCCGAAGAAGTCAAAGACCTGCTCTTTGCCTGGAGAGCGGTCAAGCATATAAAATCCAACGCCATTGTGCTGGTTAAGGATAAGACTATTCTGGGGATGGGTGCCGGACAGCCCAGCCGCATTATCAGCGCCCAGATAGCCATTGAGAAGGCCGCAGACAAGGTTAAGGGGAGCGTGCTGGCTTCGGACGCCATGTTCCCCTTCCCCGATGTCGTCGAGGCGGCGGCCAAGGCGGGGGCAACAGCCATCATCCAGCCCGGCGGCTCGATAAGGGACGAGGAATCAATCAAAGCGGCTGATAAGCATAATATAGCCATGGTCTTTACCGGCGAAAGGCACTTCAGGCATTAAACGGGGGGGTTAAGTTGCTGATAATCTCTAGACAGCAGGTGGAAAGTCTGATAGCCAAGCTGACCGACCCGGCCAGGTTCGACGAGTCTCGTGGTGAACTGGAGAAGATGCTGGAGATAAAAACAGCTTTACTGTCGCGAGCCGCCGACGGCATTCAGCCCTGCTGCGGCACTTTTTGCGAGATTAAAACTTGCCTTGACTCGGAGGTTCAGGTTCTGCAAGAGGCACTTGATGCCCTGAATAAAGAAGATATTGAAAAGGCGTCATCCCTGCTCAGGGACTATATAAAATATATGGAGCTGCTGGAGCAGTAATCGGGCTAGGAGGTTAGGTGGCTATGGCTAATGCGGTTTTAGTGATAGACATGGTCAGGGGTTTCATGGAGGAGGGCAACCCCCTGTTTTGCGGGGCGAGAGCCCGGCGCATCATCCCCGCTGTCCGGCGCCTGCTGGAGGGGGAACTGGCTAAAGGCTCCAAAATATTTTTTGTCTGTGACCATCATGCCCCCGATGACGACGAGTTCAGTATGTTTCCTCCCCACTGTATTGCGGGCACCGCCGAAACCGAGGTCATCCCCGAACTGGCCAAGTATAAGGGCGAGGTAATACCCAAGAAGCGTTTCAGCGCCTTTTTTGATACACAGCTTGAGGAGAAGCTTAAAGATTTAAATCCGGAGAAGCTGATTGTCTGCGGGGTTTGCACCGATATCTGCGTCTGTCACACCGTTTCCGATGCCCGCAGCCGTGATTATGAAGTAGAGGTTCCGGTTGACTGCGTTGCCTCCTTTGACGAGGCGGCGCACCACTTTACTCTGGGGCATATGGAAGGAATACTGGGGGCAAAGTTGACCAACCTGGTAACCAGCCGGGCTAAGCCGGTTGAATTTAAACCCTCCCAGGCCGTCCTCTCCGGTGAGACGGCTGATATCTATTTCGCCCGTACCGTGGAGATATTACGCCTGGAGGGACTTAACCCGGTTGCGACTATGGAGTTCTTCGCCAGCAGGGCCGGGGTGCTCTGCGGCATGGGCGAGGTCAAGGCTCTGCTCTCCCGGGTTTTACCCAAGGGTAACTGTGAGGTGTGGGCTCTGGCTGATGGTGATAGCATCAAGCCGAAGGAGGTAGTGCTGCGGGTCACCGCCCCCTATCAGAGTTATGGTCTCTATGAGACGGCGATAGACGGTATTCTGGCCCACTGCAGCGGCTGGGCGACGGCCGCCCGCGAGTGTGTGGAAGCTGCCGGGGGCATACCTGTGGTAAGCTTTGGCGCCCGCCACGTTTACCCTGCCATAGCGGGGATAATGGATTACTCAGCTATTGTTGGTGGCTGTGCCGGCTGTTCCAGTGTGGCCGGGGCCAAGCTGGCCGGTATTGAGCCGGCCGGGACTATACCCCACGCCCTAATTTTAGTCATCGGGGATACGGTTAAGGCCACCCTGGCTTTTGATAAGCATATGCCGGATAGCATTCCCCGTGTTTCCCTGGTCGATACCTTTAAGGATGAAGCCGAAGAGTCGGTGATGGTGGCTAAAGCTCTGGGCGATAAGCTGGATAGCGTACGTCTTGATACCCCTTCGGAGCGGGGCCGGGTTACCCCGGCCCTGGTCGGGGAGGTCAGAGCCCGGCTGGATCAGGCCGGTTTTAAAAAAGTCAAGATTTTCGTCAGCGGCGGTATAAGCGTGGATAGAATCAGGCAATTTATTGAGGTGGGGGCACCGGTCGATGGTTTTGGCGTTGGCAGCTATATCACCGGGGCCAAGCCCCTTGATATCACCGCCGACCTGCACGAGATAGCCGGCAAGCCGATAGCCAAGCGGGGCCGGATTCCGGGTATTACCCCCAACCCCAGGCTCAAGCGGATAATTTGAGCTGACTATTAAAGGAGGGCTCTATGCTGGACTTAGCGGTCGATTTCTTCCTCTCCGGGTTTGTTTATCCCGGTATCCTGTGGAACCAGGCGCTCCTGGCGATAGGTCTGGGTCTGGCCTTTGGCGCCGTCTGGTTCGCTCCTTACTGGACGCCTATTCTTAAAAAACCCTGGGCCTGGGCGGTTTTGGCCGGCAGCGCCTTTTTAGCCTGGACGGCGGTTGCCTTTATTCAGCTTCCCCTCCAGCAGGTGGCCGGTAGCTTTTTAGCTGACCGGCTTGGCATGGACACCTACCAGAGTTTGATTCTGATTGTAGCTATCCCGGGCATACTCCTCACCGGTCTGGTTCAGGAAGGGGCAAAGCTGGTGCCGGTGGTCGTTTGCTGGTGGCGTAAGGGTAGAAAGATTGACCCCAAGCTCGGGCTGGCTATCGGGGCTGTTGCCGGGCTTGGCCTGGGCCTTTTTGAAGCGGTATGGGTCCATAATAACATTTTTATTTCAGGCTGGGGTTGGGAGGTGGTGCGGAGTGGCGGGCTGGTGGCACTGGCTCCGTTCTGGGAGAGGTTTTTTGCTGTAGCCGCTCATATAGCCTTTTCGGCGCTGGCTGGCTGGGGTCTGGCCAAGGGGTGGGGATGGCAGTTCTACCTGGTAGCTGCTGTACTGCACGCCTTCTTGAATTACAGCGCCGTTTTGTTGTACGCGGGCTATTTTACCGTGGTCGCCCTGGAAATTCAGGCGGCGGTGATAGCGGCGGTGGTAACCGCTGCGGCCCTCTGGCTTCGCTGGGGAGAGCCGTCGGGGCCGGCTGTATCTGAAACTAGCTCTGCTTAAATTCCAGACACAGAACCTGTTTAGTGGTCTGGCTGACCTTCACCCTGTCGTCTAGGCGCCAGCCGACCACCCACACCACCTGCTCAGGTGAGCAGACGATGGGTATATGCTGGCGCCAGGCTTGGGGAATCTTGGCGTCTATCATAAACTCCCCCAGCTTTTTGGGCTGGGGCAGTCCCAGCGGCTGGAACCTGTCCCCTCGCCGCCGGGGACGCACTGTCAGCTTATCGCTGGTCTTATCCAGGTCAAGGTAAGCGTTGAAGTCATTTTTAGTTAACCCCATCCCCTGTATCCCCTTCCCCTTATTAAGGGGAAGGGGAGTTATAGTTTCCAAAGGGGCTGACGCCCCTTCGGGCTTCCCTTTTTTTGTGGATGGTTCCATGATAGTCGCTTCTATGCGCCAGCCGGGGAGCAGGGTCTGGCCGGGGATATTCAGCCGGACTTCGCCTTCCAGCTTGGGGAAGGGGGATAAGCCGGTCATATCAGTGGCCAGCTGGTACTGGTCGTATCCGGTGGCAAAAATCAGGCCGCCGGGCAGGCTGAGCCTTTTCCCCGCCGGTTTGCTCAGCAGCTCCATCATCTCCTCGATATGCCTCATTTCAATGTCCTTGGCGCTGCCCAGCAGCCTCTCCGCTGAAGCCCGGAGCAGGTACCGCTTTAAGGTTGAGGGCAACCGGTCAAACTTTGGCTTGTCCAGGATGATAGACTCTCCCTCTTGCCGGGTAATTTTATTCCGTAGCCGGGCCGTCTCTTTATCCAGAAAGTCGATGTCGTCGCCGGCAATGCGCCCCGTTCGCAAGAGGGCTTCGGCAATGCCGGGGTTATAACTCTGGAGGAGGGGCAGGAGCTGCTGGCGGATTCGGTTTCTCAGCGGCGATAGGGAAAGGTTGGAGGCGTCCAGCCGCGGGGCGAGCCGGTGCTGGCGGCAGTAGTCTTCCGTTTCCTGGTGGCTTACCTCCAGCAGGGGTCTGATGACAATCAGGTTGCCCGCTTTTGATGGCCACTCGGTAGATGGCTGCAGCCCCCGCATACCCCTGGTTCCGGCTCCCCGGATAAGGTGCATCAGTATGGTCTCGATGTGGTCGTCCCGTGTGTGGCCCGCCGCCACCGCTTTAGCACCGATAGCCCCGGCCACCTCGGTCAGGAAATTATACCTCACCTCCCGGGCGGCTTCCTCCAGCGACAGGCGCTGTTCTTTTTGATAGCCCTTTACATCCCGCCGTTCTATGGTGGCCGGAATGCCCAGCTTTCGGGCTAAATCGGAGGCATAGTCGGCGTCGGCATCGGAGTCGGCACCCCGCAGTTGATGGTTGAGGTGGGCCAGGTGCAGTTTTAGTTTTAGCCTTTTCTGCAAGCTGACCAGGATATGGAGCAGGCATACTGAGTCCGCCCCGCCGGATACCGCCACCACCAGCTTCTCGCCGACTGATACCAGGTGATTTTGCTCAATGAAGTCCAGCACCTGTTGTTCTAGTAGTGGCTGGCTTACTGCCTTCATGCGTTAATCCCTTAGCTTGTTTTCAGGATGAGTTTGGTGCGGCGGGTGGTGGTGGGGTGGCCAAATCCCAGTGCGGCTGCCACCTGCTCCGGTCTTCCCGAGCCGCTGCTGTCACAGCGCAGCTTCATACCGATGGTACAGTATCCACTATGCCAATCAACCAGCCAGAGGTCGTCAACCAGGGCTCTCAGGTCGTAGTTGCGGGTGCCGGTATCCCGCTGGTGGTGCCAGGGCAGTTGCTCCAGCGATAGCAGGTAATCCAGTGCCGCTTTTACCTCTGTCTGGTTTTTATCCGTTTCCAGTTCAACCTCATATTCAGCGTGGCTTACCTGCGATTGTAATGATGGCATAGTCGGGGCTGCCATATGTACCTGCAGTATTGCTATGCCGGGCGGCAGCTGCTGGCTTACGGCGGCAGTGAAGGAGTGCGGGGAGACCCATTTGCTGCAAAAGACATCCATCAGTTCGCTCTGGCTGGTCACCCCCACCGCCAGGGGGGCGGCTAATGATATCCGGGGGTGGGGGCTAAAGCCCTCGGTATAGCTTAGTGGTATGTCGGCCCGGTGCAGGGCTCTCTGCCACAGGCGCATTATATCCAGATGGGAAATGAATTTTAGCTCTTCGCCTCGGCTGAACCTAATCCGAATTCTCTGCATGCTTTTCCTTGATCAGGCGTATCTTCTCGATTTTCATTCCCCGCATCTCGGTGATTACAATCTTAAAGTTCTTGTACTTTAGCTGTTCACCTTGTTTGGGTATGTGCCCCAGGAGGTCAAGGACAAAGCCGGCTACCGTTTCATAGTCGTCGCCTTCGGGTATGTTCAAATTCATCTCTTCGTTGGCTTCCTCAACCCGCATGCCGCCGTCAACCTCAAAAGTGTACTCGTTGATGGTCTCGTAGTCCTTTTCTATCGCCGCCAGCTCGTCACCCACCGGACCGACGATTTCCTCCATCAGGCCGCTTAAGGAAACGATGCCGGCGGTGCCGCCGAACTCGTCAACTACCACCGTCATCCGGAAGTTCTTGTCTCTCATCTCGGCAAAGAGCTCGCTGACCCGCTTGGTTTCGGGGGCAAAGTAGGCCGGGCGAATAAGGTCGTCAATGGTGTCCTCATTATTGAAATTCCCTTTGGCCTGGGCCATGAGTATGTCCTTTACCGCCAGGATGCCGACCACATTATCTATGTTCTCTTCATATACCGGAAAGCGGGACAGCGGGTTTTGGGCGTAAAGGTCAAGGAAATCGGCCAGTTTGGTGCCCTTGGTTATCCATATCACTTCGGTACGCGGCACCATTACCTCCAGGGCCGGTCGGTTGCCGAACTCAAAGACATTGTGCAGCATCTCCGCCTCTTCTTCCTCCACCGTCCCCTCTTTATGCCCCATTGATATCATGGTCCGGATTTCCTCTTCCCTGACCAGTGACCGGGAAACCGGCGCCCCGCCCAGCATCTTGCTGAATCCCGTGGCAATCCAGCTGAGCACCACCACAAAGGGGGTGAGTATCCAGGAAAGCGCTCTTATCGGCCGGGCAAAGAACAGGGATAGTCCCTCGGCGTGGCGGGTGGCTATGGTCTTGGGGGTGGTCTCACAGAATATAAGCAGCAGTAGGGTCACCGCGATGGTAGATATTAGGACGCCCTGCTCCGGCCAGTATTTTATGGCCAGGGCGGTGGCCAGAGCCGCCGCCGCCGTGTTGACGAAGTTGTTGCCCAGCAGGATGGTGGAAAGCAGTTTCTCCGGTTTCTCTATCATCCTGGAAACCAGCCTGGCCCCTCTCACCTTTTTGTCAATCAGGTGCTGAACTCTTACCTTCTGCAGCGAGATAAAGGCAGTCTCCGAGCTGGAGAAGAAGGCTGATAAAAACAGGCAGATTACGAACAGTACCACGTATAGTGTGTCAAGGCCGGACATATATTATCACCCCACTATCGGTTTCTATAGACCTGAATAGTCCCTTTGTCGTCATAATATCATTGGTCGGTAGGTGTGTCAAAAGGCAATTCTGTGGGTATCTATGCTATAATTGCGGGGTATGAAAATCCTGGGTATCGAAACCTCGTGTGACGAGACGGCGGCGGCGGTGGTTGAGGACGGCACCGGAATACTTTCCAACCAGATTGCCTCTCAGGTGGAAATTCACGCTCGCTACGGCGGGATTGTCCCCGAGGTGGCTTCCCGCCAGCACCTGCTATCGGTTATTCCGGTTGTAGAGCGGGCAATGACCGAAGCCGGAGTTGGCTGGAAAGAGCTGTCCGGCATTGCCGTAACCGTGGGGCCGGGCCTGGCCGGCTCACTGCTGGTGGGGGTAAACGTGGCTAAAGCCATCGCTCTGTCTCAGGGCCTGCCCCTTATCGGGGTCAACCACCTGGAGGCTCATATCTACGCCAACTGGCTGGGAGATAACAGCATTGATTTCCCGGTGGTCTGCCTTACTGTTTCCGGCGGGCACAGCGACCTGGTGTTGATGAAGGGGCACGGCGATTACGTTATGCTGGGGCGTACCCGGGACGACGCCGCCGGCGAAGCCTTTGATAAGGCCGCCCGGATACTGGGCCTGGGCTATCCCGGCGGTCCGGCTATCGAAGAGGCGTCCCGGCAGGGCACGGCCTCTATCCAGCTGCCCCGCGCCTGGCTCAAGGGCAGCCACGATTTTAGCTTTAGCGGGGTTAAGACGGCACTGCTGCGACTGGTAGAAACCGGTAAAGTGCTATCGGTAGCTGATGCCGCCGCCAGCTTTCAGGCGGCGGTGATTGATGTTCTGGTGACCAAGACGGTGGCTGCTGCCAGGGGGCGGCGGGTAAAAAAGGTCCTGCTTTCTGGTGGGGTGGCGTCAAACGGCTGGCTTCGGGAGCAACTGATAAAGTATTCGCCCCTCCCCGTGCTGGTTCCCCCTCCGGTACTGTGCACCGATAACGCTGCCATGATTGCCGCCTGCGGCTACTACCGCCTGCAGGCGGGCAGGACTGACAGCCTGGACCTGGATGTAGTTCCCAGCCTTAAGCTGGCTTAATTAACAGGTGTTTTGTCAAGAATATGGTAATTTTTTGCCCTTGAACCTCTATAAATGACTATTAGCGCTTCTTAGAGGCTGTTAACTAAGTTGATACTTGGACCCAGGTAGGTTATTATAAAGCGTTAGCACTCTCACCCCGAGAGTGCTAAAATGAGACTAGAGAATGAATTAAGAGGAAGGAGGATTAGAATGGCGGTTAAACTACAACCGTTGGGCGACCGTGTAGTGGTCAAGCCCATTGAGAGGGAAGAGGTGACCAAGGGGGGGATTGTACTCCCCGATACGGTCAAGGAGAAACCCCAGGAGGGGAAGGTACTGGCAGCTGGCCCCGGCCGCTTGTCCGAGGACGGCAAGCGGATAGCTATGGATGTTAAGGTGGGCGATGTGGTGCTCTACGTTAAGTATGGCGGCACCGAGGTTAAGATTGACGGCGAGGAGTTGATGGTACTGCGTGAGAGCGATATATTAGCCAAGAGAGTTAGCAGGAAGTAAGGAGGAATTATGGGAAAACAGATTATATTCGATGAAGAAGTTAGACACGCCATAAAGAAGGGGATAGACGTCTTAGCTGATGCGGTTAAGGTAACCCTGGGCCCCAAGGGGCATTGTGTGGCGCTGGACAAGAAATGGGGGGCTCCGTCGGTAATTGATGACGGGGTTACCATTGCCAAGGAGATTGAGCTCGCCGACCCCTTTGAGAACATGGGTGTTCAGCTGGTCAAAGAAGCGGCTACCAAGACCAACGATGCCTGCGGCGATGGCACCACCACCTCTACCGTGCTGGCTCACGCCATTATCACCGAAGGCTTCAAGAACGTGGCGGCGGGGGCCGAGCCCATAGCCCTCAAGAAGGGCATTGAGAAGGCTACCAAGGCCATTGTTGAACAGCTTAAAAAGGTATCGGTTGAGGTCAAGGGCAAGGAGCAGATTGCCCAGGTGGGCACTATTACCGCTAAAGACAAGGAAATCGGCGAGCTGATTGCCGAGGTGATGGAAAAAGTAGGCAAGGACGGCGTTATCACGGTAGAGGAGTCCAAGGGGATTAAGTATGAGACGGACTACGTGGAAGGCATGCAGTTCGACCGTGGTTACATGAGCGCCTACTTTATTACCAATGCCGAAAAGATGGAAACGGAGATAGAAGACCCCTACATCCTCATCACCGACAAGAAAATCTCGGCGATGTCCGACCTGCTGCCGGCCCTGGAGAAGGTAATGCAGGTATCCAAGAACCTGCTGATTTTAGCCGAGGACATAGAAGGCGAAGCTCTGGCTACCCTGGTGGTCAATAAGCTGCGGGGTACCATAAACATACTGGCGGTCAAGGCGCCCGGATTTGGCGACCGGCGCAAGGCGATGCTGGAAGATATCGCCATTCTCACCGGCGGCAAGGTAATCTCAGAGGAGGTCGGGCGCAAGCTGGATTCGGTTACCGTTGAGGATTTAGGCCGGGCCCGCCGGGTAACGGCTGATAAGGACAACACCACTATCGTTGAGGGCAAAGGCTCGGAGGAAGCCATCACCGCCAGAATCAAGCAGATTAAGGCCCAGATAGAGGAAACCACCTCCGATTTTGACCGCGAAAAACTACAGGAGAGGCAGGCCAAGCTGGTCGGCGGTGTTGGCGTAATCAAGGTCGGTGCCGCTACCGAGGTTGAGCTTAAAGAGAGGAAGCACCGGGTTGAGGACGCCCTGTCGGCCACCCGGGCGGCGGTAGAAGAGGGTATTCTGCCCGGCGGCGGTGTGGCCCTGCTGCGGGCGGCGACGGCTTTAAAGAAGACGGACGCCAGCGCCGATGAGCTTACCGGTATGAACATTATCCGCAAAGCGGTGGAGGCGCCGATTCGCTGGATTGCCGAAAATGCCGGCAAGGACGGCTCGGTGATAGTAGAAGCGGTGAAGAAGAGCAAGGCAGGCGTTGGCTATGATGCCGAAGCCGATGAGTTCGGTGATATGGTGCTAAAGGGCATTATTGACCCGACCAAGGTGGTAAGGTCAGCCCTGGAGAACGCCGCCAGTATCGCCGTCATGGTTTTGATTACCGAGTCACTGGTAGCGGACCTGCCGGAAAAGGATAAGGCGATGCCGGGTATGCCTCCGGGTGGCATGGGTGGTATGGAAGGGATGATGTAATTAGAATTCCCGAATAAAAAACAGGAGGACGTTGGTGCAGAAGAAGCCCAAGCCCAAACCCAGATAGCGTCCTAGGGTATAACAAGGCGCATAGCCGTGGTCTTCAAACCACGGCTATTTTTATAATTTCAGCAGTTCCTCCAGCGGCTCGTCCTCAGCTACCGGCCCAACCACCGCCAGCCTTAGCTGGCTGGCCACCAGCAGCTCTTTAGCCAGTTGTCCCAGTTCTTCGGCGGTAATGGCGTCAACAATTGACGCAACCTGGTCAACGCTTAAAATCTTTCCGGTGAGAATCTCCTGTCCCCCCATCCACCCGGCCACATTGCGGCTGTCCTCCATGCGCAGCAGCAACCTCCCCTTGGCCAGTTCCTTGGCTTTGGTCAGCTCCGTTTCGGGGATTGGCTCTTTAAGCCGGGCAAGCTGTTCCAGTATAGCCTTGATAGCCACCGGCAGGTTTTTAGGTTCCACCCCGGCATAAATAGTCATGGCGCCGGTATCCAGAAAGTGGTCTACATAGCTGTGAATGCTGTAGGCCAGCCCCAGACGGTCGCGGATCTCGGTAAACAGGCGGCTGCTCATCCCCTCCCCCAGGATGATATTAAGCAGGTCAAGGGTAAAGCGCTGGGGGTGCAGCAGGGGCAGGCCGCTTAAACCCAGGCAGAGATGGGCCTGCTCGGTGTCCTTCCTCTCAACATTTAGTGTGGGGAATTTTTGTTTCTTGTATGGGGAATATCCGGGGTGGGGCTGCTCATCAGCCCAGCCTCCCAGCGCTTGATTTACCGCGGTTACCATCTCCCGGTGCTTTAGAGCGCCGGCAATGCTGACCACGGTGTTGCCGGGTAGATACTGGCAGGCCAGGTAGTCCAGCATCATCTCCCGGCTGATGCCGGCCACCGATTCCTTATCCCCGGCTATATCCCGGCCCAGGGGGTGTCCGGGCCAGAGAAGCTCATCTATGAGCATGTTGACCTGCTGGGAGGGAGAGTCCTTTCCCATGTGGATTTCTTCAATAATAACCTGCCGCTCGCTCTCGATGTCATCGGGGGCAAATTTGGAGTGAAGCAGCATATCGCTAAGCACATCCAGGGCCAGGGAGAAGTGCGGTTGAGCCGTCTTGCACCAGTATATGGTTAGCTCCTTGTCGGTGCCGGCGTTGATGATGCCCCCCACCCCCTCTATAGCCATTGATATATCCCGGGCGGTGGTGCGCCTGGGTGTCCCTTTGAACATAAGGTGCTCTATAAAATGTGAGACGCCGGACTGAGGCCCGGTCTCATATCTGGAGCCGACGCCGATGAAGATGCAGATGGATACCGAGCGGGTATGGGGCATGGTTTCGGTTATAACCCGCAGCCCATTATCCAGAGTAGTTTTTTGGTACAAATTTTGCCTCTTTAAATTGGGAGTTAGCTGATATTCTAACGGCATTTCTGGTTTAGGTCAATTTAAGGGGTTTAAGCCATCTTTTTAAACTGTTGTTCTGCTTCCCATGCCCGCCCGCCCAAAAGGTTCCACCTCTGAAACACTGCTTCCCCACCCCATCATTTTAAAGTTTTGTCTTTCTCCCCACCCGCCCGCCCGCATAAGC
>Ga0315541_1001086_pt1 | contig 26387 bp, 23 predicted proteins | sample SalMarSW160190MG_FD_203095 | JGI IMG/M metagenome (GOLD analysis project Ga0315541, IMG submission 203095) | Salt marsh sediment microbial communities from the Plum Island Ecosystem LTER, Massachusetts, United States - Salt Marsh Sediment SW1601-190 ...
GGCTTCTTGTCACTGCTTCTTTGACCATATCAAGGACCATAAAGAAGCCCTACATAAGCTCCTAACAGAGAACTTTCAAATCATTAGAGCGTGACACCGACTTTCTATTCAGGATGGGTATAAATAGGAAATTATGTGGTTTTGGCCTCATGGCAGTGTTTAACAGGAGCTTGATGTGAAAGCAAGTGATTTAAGACCGGGTATGGCTGTTACTTTGGACGGACAGTTATTTGTGTGTTTTGAAGCCACACATGTCACGCCGGGGAACCTGCGGGCATTTGTACAAGCAAAACTGCGGCGGATATCCGACAGAGTCATTATCGAAAAGCGCCTGCGCTCTACCGAAGAGCTCCAGCAGGCCTTTCTTGACCGCCGGGAAATGGAATATCTTTATTCCGATAGTACGGGCCATGTCCTTATGGATAACCAGACCTACGAACAGATAACCGTCAGCGATGATTTGATTGGTGAATCGATGAAATTCTTTAAGCCCAACACATCTTTGACCGCTTTGGTTCATCAGGAAATTGTCGTGGCTATTGAGCTGCCCAAGGTGGTTGAGCTTACTGTCACAGAAACCACACCCGTACCTAAAGGTGCCACAGCAACCAATCAGCTTAAAGAAGCTGTTTTAGAGACAGGCCTTAAAACCCGCGTGCCGCCTTTTATTAACGTAGGCGAATTAGTGCGCATCAGCACCGACGACGGCTCATACCTATCAAGAGCAAAATAGAATTGGTTAATCAATGAATGACTTTGTTTAGTGGGTAGGTGATTATTCCGGATGCGCCGGCGCGTTTCAAAGCAGGAACTAAAGAGCGTTCAACCTGCTCATCAATAATCACTTCTACAGCAACATAATCGGAATTAGCCAAGCTGGAAATGGTCGGGCTTTTTTCGGAAGGCAGAACACCGAGGACTGAGTTCAAGTCGCCCTTTTTTACATTCATCTTTAAGCCGACCTTGCTGCGAGCTTCAATCGCCGCGTTGAGCAGTATGACAATATTTTCAATTTTTTCCCGTTTGAATTTATCCTGCCAGGCCTTTTCATTTACTATCAGCCTTGTGGTCGAGGTTATCACAGTATCTATCTCTCGCAGATTATTCGCCCGCAGCGACGAGCCGGTCTCGGTCAGCTCGACTATCGCATCGACCAGCCGGGCCTTGACTTCTGTAGCGCCCCAGCTAAATTCCACTTTTACTTCGATTTTTTTACCTGCGAAATACTTCTTTGTCACATTAACCAGCTCGGTCGCGATTATGCCGCCAGCCAAATCTTCCGGCTTAGTCACTTTCGATTCATCGGGTACAGCCAGCACCCATCTGGCGGGATTGCTCGTGGATTTGCTGTAAGAAAGCTCACAAACATCGACCACATCGCAGCCGCTCTCAGCTATCCAATCATAGCCTGTAATGCCGGCATCGAGCACGCAATCACCGACATATTTGCCCATCTCCTGCGCCCGCAGGCAAATCGGCCTGATTTGCTCATCATCTATACAAGGCAAATAACTTCGCTCGCAATCCTGGATATGGAATCCGGCTTTGTCGAAAAGCTCAATCGTCGCCTTGTACAGACTGCCCGCAGGAATACCTAATTTTAATATTTCTTTCGACATCGACTTATATCCTATTTTTTACAAAGCAAACCTCGCTTTATTCTGTAAGACTCTGACGCTTCTGTTTTTTTTATCTCGATTATTTTTTTCTCTTAGTTTTTGTTTTACGAGTAGTTTTTTTCTTCGTCCCTCGCCTTTTTGCTGTTACAGGTAATTCGCTCTTATGACGCAGCAGAGCGTAAAACTCGTAGCCGTTTTTGGCGGAAATTTGTCTTGTCAAAAAGCCTTCTATATCCTGCTCATCAGCGTCTGGGGCAACCAAACCATTTCTTTTTAAGAACTCAATCATCTTGATCGTAAGAGGTATGGCGTGTCCTTCAAGCGCCGTAAGCATGCAGTAATTGACGACAAAAGCACTGGTGCCATCCAGTTTTTCAAGAATTTGCTTGGCCGGTCGTTTACCTGTTTTCTTGAGTGCCATTAGGCAGACCGTATGATATTCATTGAATATGGCCATCAAAATCTTATTAAACGTGTCAGCCATCTGTCTGTTCACAGGCGTGTCCCCACCCAGCACTTCTATGATTTCCTCGACGCGCGAAACACGCAAGTCATTCAAATCGACAAAATAATCAGTAAATTTTTTAATCGCTGACTGGGCTGCCGTCTCACTCATATTCTCGCTAAGAATTGCGTAAACAATTGCATCCGTCGGCTCATCATAAACGACCTGCTGGACCTTCGGATGCTCACGTTTCAGGGAGCGGTATAATTTTTGAACTTTCTTAGTATATTCTTTGCTATTTTTCATATTAAAACTCAAAAGGCTAAATTATTGCTCCTCAGAGACGGTCGAATCTTTGTCTTCTATCTCATTTTGCCCTTGGCCATTAGGCTCGGACTCGAAGGGAGGCTCTTGGGAGAATTCGCTTACGGCCTGGTCTATCAGTCTCATCGTTTCCATCGTTTTTTTGAATTTCTCATCCTTGTGAAAATATAAAACAGGGCAGAATTTACTGTACAGTTTACCAGCCATCAACGATTGTATTCGGCTTTTTGCGCGTTCTATAGCTGCAAACGCTCTATTCTGAGTGGCTTCATTCTTGCCCAAAATGCTGATATATACATCAGCACGTCGTAAATTCTCTGCCATTTCGACTTTTGTGACGCTTACTAATCCTTCAATGCGTGGGTCGTTAAGATGGTTAGTGATAGCGTCACTGACCGCTTTTCTTACTACATGGGCTACCTTTTCCTGCCTTCGTGTCACCATAATTTGGTTAAATGGTAACTTGTAACTGGTTAATTATTAAACCATTTAACCAATCACCGATTACCAACTCACAGGGTTCTGGCCACTTTAACAACTTCGTAGAAGTCAAGGACATCATCAACTTTAACGTCGTCAAAACCAGCTATCTTTATGCCGCACTCAAGGCCGGTTTTGACCTCACGAGCATCATCCTTAAAGTGCTTTAGAGATTCAATGCTGAGGTCGTCTCTGAGCACGATATTGTCACGGATCAATCGAACCTTTGCGTTCTTATTCACGATACCACTGGTCACATAACAGCCGGCAATTGTGCCAACCTTCGAAACCTTAAATGTAGCTCTCACAACGGCTCTTCCGAGGCTTTTCTTCTGCTCTTCCGGCTCGAGCAAACCGACCATTGATTTTTGTAGATCTTCGGTTATGCGGTATATTATGTTATATAATCTTATCTCGACGCCTTTTGTTTCTGCTATCTTGGCTGCACGCTCCTCGGGAACGACATTAAAACCGATAATAATGGCGTTCGACGCCTCGGCAAGCAAAACATCACCTTCGGTAATTCCGCCTGTTGCTACGTGCAGGATCTTAATCTTAACTTCATTGGTACTCAACTCAGATAAATATTTGGTCAGGACATCTACTGAACCCTGCACATCAGCCCGAATTATGACATTCAATTCCTTGACATTACCGGCTTCTATCTGACTAAACAGGTTGTCCAGCGTTATCTGAGCGCGCTCGGCCAGTGAGTTTTCTCTTGAGCGTATTTTGTTTTCCTCAGCAGCGGTCTTGGCTTTGTTGATGTCATCCAGACAATAAAACCGATCGCCCGCCTGAGGGACATCGCTAAGACCTGTTATCTCAACCGGCATGGAGCTTGTAGCTGTCTTTATACTTTTGCCGTGGCTGTTTTTCATCATCTTTATTCTACCATAGGCACGGCCGGCCAACACTACATCACCTTTGTTTAGTTGGCCTTCCTTAATTAATAGCGTTGCCAACGGTCCTTCCTGTGGGGACATCTTTGCCTCAACAACCCATCCCATCGCAGGGATTGTATCATCAGCCTTAAGCTCAAGCAGTTCAGCTACATAATCGAGACATTCGAGCAAATCGTTTATACCCTCACCGGTAATGGCACTGGTTTTAACGATTTCCGTGTTCCCCCCCCATTCGGTGGGTGTCAAATCATGCTCAGCCAACTGTGAATAGATACGATTTATATCACAGCCTGGTAAATCTATTTTATTAAGTGCAACAATAATTGGCACCCCCGCCGCCTTGCTATGAGCTATCGCTTCTATGGTTTGTGGCATCATACCATCGTCAGCAGCAACCGTCAGCACCACCACATCGGTCATATTGGCACCTCTGGCTCGCATAGCGGTAAAAGCCTCGTGTCCCGGTGTATCAAGAAACGTCACCGTCTTACTGTCCCAGGTAACTTGAGATGCGCCGATATGCTGAGTAATACCTCCAGCTTCGGATGCAGTCACGTGAGTTGAGCGGATTTTATCCAGCAAGCTCGTTTTTCCATGGTCGACGTGCCCGAGCATCGCTGCGACAACCGCTCTTTTCTCTGAATGTTTCCTTTGGCGTTTTTCAAATTCAGCTCTTATCTGTTCTTCCAGTACGCTTTTTTGCTCAACTATCAGTTCGGTTTCAAACTCCAGAGCCACCAGTTCTGCCACATCACTGCTTATAGTCTGATTGGTAGTGGCCATTACGCCATGCTGCATTAATTTACTAATAATATCAGCCGATTTAACCGCCAAAGCCGCAGATAAATCCTTTGCTGTTATTGGCTGGCTTATCACTGCTTTTTTCGGCCTGACAGGTGCGCTTATCTCCCGCTCGGCCTTCGTAGCGATTTTTCGTATTGGCCTTGATCGCAGACCTTCACCACCAGCCGCATCAAGTCGAGCACGTCTTTCTTCAATATCTCTTTGTCGCCACTTACTCTTGGATTTGGGCTTTTGTGCAATCTCTACATCCAGATCACTCTGCCGGCGTCCATGCGTTCTGTCTTTCTGCCGTTTTATTGTTCGTTTCTTTTCCCTGCCTGGTATGGAAGTTGATGTTTCATCCTTATCCTCGCTGTACATCAACGGCTCAGTAACAGGAGTATCATATCTTGCTCTTGGTTTCGGCCTCGGTCGCCGTAAAGTCTCCGGTGCCTCGACTCGAACAATCTGTGGTCCGCTCAACTGAGCCGGCTCGGGCTTTTCCATAATCGGTCCGGCAGGTAATATTGGTTCCGGCTCTTTCTTTTTTGGTTCCCTTCGGCCACGCTTAGGGCGGGCTTCGACAACCTGTTTCTGTTCCGGCTGCAGCTCTTTAGTTACTTTGGTCGGCTTAATTTCCGGAGGTTCTTTCTCAAGCTCTGGCACCTTTACGGTTTCTATTTTTTGTTCGTCTTTTCCAGCTTCTGCGACAGCAAATGACCCGGCAACCTCTTTAATAGGTTCGACACTTGATTTGGCCTTTTCAACTTTCTGTTCTTTTGCTTCCTTTGCTTCTTTAACAGCAGGCTTTCGTTTTGGCTTTTTCTTAATTCGTGCCTTATTCAAGTCCACTTTCTTGGCAGTCTCAACGGTCGCGACATTCTCGCCTTCGGTGAACCACTCTTGAATAGTCGCTGCCAGGCCGGCGGAAATTGCCGACATATGGTTCTTAACGTCCAGACCCTCATCCTGGCACTTTTTCACAATGGCAGTGCTTTTTACACCAAGCTCCTTAGCTAAAAGGTAAACTCTTGTAGCAGCCAAATGAAATCTCCGGTTTTCAGTCGACTCGTCCGTTATTCACAGCGTTTGTCTGCTGAGCTAATTCTTTTTCCGCCTGTTTTTGTTTTGACTCAGCCGCTAAGCTTCTGGCTTCCTTGCCCGCCGCTTCCACCAGTTTCTCAGCTGTCTCCGAGTCGATATTCAGCTCATTAATCAGCGGTTCGACTCCAACGTCATCCAGATCCAAAACGGATATCACACCAAGCGCTATCAGCTTATCAACTACTATTTCATCGGCACCTTCCACGCTCTTGGCGCAGGTTGCCAATCGCTCAATACCCTGATTATATTCGTTCGGTGTTAATATATCGATGTCCCAGCCGGTCAGTCTTGCCGCTAAACGAACATTCTGGCCGTGCTTACCAATAGCGAGACTAAGCTGATCCTCTTCCACCACTACTGTTGCCCGGCCTAATTCGAAGCACAAAGCAATTTCACTAACCTTTGCCGGCATCAATGCGTTGGCCACAAGCACCTGTGATGAGTCATTCCAGCGGACAATATCAATTTTTTCTCCTCCAAGCTCATCGACTATGTTCTTTATTCTGCTGCCCCGCACACCTACGCAGGCACCAACGGGGTCAACCTTATCATCGAACGAAACGACAGCAACTTTTGTTCGGTAACCTGCCTCTCGCGCCAGTGTCCGTATTTCGATAATCTGCTCATTAATCTCCGGTACCTCGGACTCAAATAATCGGCGTATAAAATCTGGGTGCGTACGTGAAAGAATAATCTTGACCTGATTGGAAGTTTCCTTCACATCAAGAATCAAGCATCGAATTCTTTCGCTGGGCCGATGTGTCTGACCCATTATCTGTTCGGATTTCGGCATAAAACCCTCTGTCCAGCGGTCCAGGCTAATAATCAAAGTTCCACTCTCATATCGCACAGCCGTGCCGCTTATGATTTGCCCCTTTCTCTGAACGAACTCGGCATAGATACTATCTCTCTCATCCGCCCTTATCTTCTGGATCATCACTTGTTTGGCTGTTTGAGCTGGTATTCGACCGAGCTTCTTTATATCGATTGGCTCACTATCCTTAACGGCACTGACCTTTCCTGTGGACCTGTCAATATGCACAGTTATTTCGCTATCCAGTTCACCAAAATGCTTGCGGACCGCAGAAACCATAGCATCTTCCAAATCTACAAAGATAGATTCTTTATCGATATTTTTATCGCGTGCTATATTGTCCACAATTCTTAGCAGTTCCTGGCTCATTGTGCTCTCTCTTTCTGATCCGGCACTAATGTCCGTTCTCAGCCAGCACCAGAAATTGGTGCTGGACAAAAAAAGTGGAAACTTCGATAGTTTCCACTTCAAAAACAGCTGCGACCGAACCATGCTTGTAAACTGTCTCTACACTACATCAAGTCCCTCCGTAGGGGTTCTGATATTAGAATCTGTTGCATAATCAGAACCCAGCCACAAACCTGGTCCGCTTTACAACATCGAAGCGGAAACATCGATTCCCAAACCGCCATAAGTACACAGGTGCAGCCTCGCAGCTCCATTGTTCGTCTACCCTGCTGCACTGTTCACCAATCCTGTCAAAAGCTTTTTCAACATATGCACAACCCTAAGTTTAGCTTTGGCAGCCGTTAGTTCTTATAATCGAACTTTTTATAATAATCGTCAAAGCCGTTAATAGCAATAACTTTTTTACTAAATTTGTGCAATTTTCAGCGTAATTCAAGACCAAAATGTCCTTACTAACTCCAAAACTACTGAAAAAAACTTAAAAATGCCTTTTATTAGATTCTGTCTTTAGTTGCTCTCTAAAATATATCTTCTTATAGGACTTTTTAAATGGCTTTCTCTTTCAATCTACTCAGCCTAAGATAGCGATGGTTGAAATGTTAGCTGAAAACTTAACCGCAGGTCATAGGTTGTAAGAAACAGGCTATGCCGGAACCCAATACAATATCAGTTTACCCTGGATAATAGTGACCTTCTCCAGTCGCACCTTTTTATCGTCGATTTTGAAGACTGGATCGAATGGCTCATCATTCAGAAGCGCCCCTGCTATCTTTGTCCGCAAATCCTCTATATCAATGGATTCGGTCGCCAGACGGCTTTGATACATCTTTTTTGCTACTATTTTCGCCAGTGGAGTGATATTCATAGCGCCGATCTTAACCTTGTCCACCTTCAGATTTAAGAGTCCCTGCTGATCGACCGTGGGTTCCAGCACAATAGTGACGACGAATTCAGCTCCTTTTATATTTGCTGTGCCCATCAATATGACGTTCTCGGGTACAAACAGCGCGACTGGGGTTGAAAACTTGACACCCTCTGTTTCCACAGGCCAATTTGACCTGCTGATAGTCTCGTTTATCCCTTCCTCAAGAACAACAAGCTCGAAAGGTTGTTCCTGTTGCACGTTGTTGTAAAATTCGGACGATAGGTGAGTCAGGTACGGATGAACCCGCCTCGAATCGCTGCTGGCAGGGTCGGTTCCAAGCGGGCTGTAGCGCGAGGGTTTATAGAGCAGTAAAGCAAAGATAATGCACGCTATAGCTATATCAACCAGAAGCCAACGGATGACCTTTCTGTATTTTTCCCTTCTGTGAGTTTCCAAATCTACCTCGAAAGTTCTCTATTAATCGATAATTCACTATTCAAAAATTGATTTCCACCTTGCTTAAAACTGCTAATAAGATTATAGTAATGCCGGCATCTAATAAAAGGACTTTCTTAGTCCTGATTTTATTGCAAAAGGCTTTTAGGAAAAGTTTTTTTTCTTTACATAGCAGAAAATTTTAAGGTTTTTGTATTTTCGATAAAAAGGAAGGTCGGTTTTAGAAAATGTCGAGTCATTTTGCTGATAGGCTATGCAAAGCTGTCCAGGCCAAGAAGACTTCTTTGATCGTTGGATTAGATCCGGTTTACAACAGACTTCCCACAACTATAACCAGTCATCGCCAGCTTAATGACGAATTTGACGCTGCCGCTGCGGTGGATGCCATCTTCGATTTCTGCACGCAAACTATGCGAATTGTCGCCCCCATGGTGCCGGCTGTTAAGATTAATATTGCCTGTTTTGAAAAATATCTCTGGGAGGGCATAGAAGCCTACTATGCGTTGATTGCCGAGGCTAACGACCTGGGTTTGGAGATAATCGGCGATGTAAAGCGGGGCGACATTGGTCATACTGCCCAGCTTTATGCCGAGGCTCATTTGGAGAATCCGGAATTAACCGGCCTGGAAGACACCGTTGCTGCCGATGCCATAACTGTCAATGGTTACATAGGTGCAGACGGCATCGAACCTTTCGCCGATATGGCTACCGCCCAGGGTAAAGGCATCTTCGTTCTTATTCGCACCAGCAATCCTTCTGCTGCTGCTATTCAGGATTTTGCCGACGCCAATGGACAAAGAATGTATGAGAAGCTCGCCGAGCTTGTCGGCGAGATAGCGGGCAAATCAGAACGGGTCGGTAAAAGCGGATACAGTAACGTAGGAATGGTTGTCGGCGGCACATCGCCTGATGTCACGACTGCTCTACGCCGCAAGTACGATAAGGTATGGTTTCTTGTACCGGGATACGGCTCACAGGGTGCTAACGCCAGCGATTGTGTGCGCTTCTGCAAACCGGATGGCACCGGAGCTTTGATCAATGCCTCGCGCTCGATAATTTATGCTTATGAAAAGCCACAATACAAAAGCCAGTTCGGCGACGACTGGAAGAGATGTATTGAGCAGGCGCTTATTGATGCGAAAGTTGACCTGGCAAAAGCAATGCAGAGTTTAATATAGAAAGAACTAATGCCTCAGAGATATCAGGCAACACATAATACGCAATACGCAATACGAGATACGAAACACGATTTTGCCGGTAAGACAATATTAGTTATGGGCTTAGGCCGTTTCGGCGGGGGTGTTGATGTTGCTGAATTTGCCGTAAGAGCCGGCGCAAAAGTAATAATAACAGATTTACTAACAAAGCAAAAGCTGAGCAATTCGATAAGTCAACTCGGTGAATTTCAGGATATAGAATTTCATCTCGGCTCACATGATGAGGCTGATTTTTTACAAGCTGATATAATCATAGCCAATCCCGCAGTACCTTTAAATAATAAGTTTCTGCAATTCGCCAGAAGTCACAATAAATGTGTCACGTCTCAAGTAGGTATCTTTTTTCAGCTATGTCACGCGACGATAATCGGCATAACCGGAGCCAATGGCAAAAGCACCACCGCAGCTTTAACAGCACACCTGCTCAGAGGTACGATGGACGATGGACGACGGACGACAGAGGACAGAAGACAGAAGACAGAAGACAGAAACCATGTGGTGAGCATCGAGAACGTTTGGCTTAGTGGCAACATCGGCAACGAGCCTTTGCTAACTACGCTGAATCAAATTAAAGCAAATGATTTGGTTGTGCTGGAGCTTTCGAGCTTCCAGATAGAGCAATTGGCGGAAATACAATCCGCCGTTAGCGGACCGAAAGTTGCGCTATTGACCAATCTTACGCCGAACCATCTTGACCGCTACGGCACATTTGAGAATTATTGTGCCGCCAAGGAAAATATCTTCAAATTTCAGCAGCTTGATAAAAATAATCCTGCTGTTTCAATATTCAATGCCGAAGATAAAATTTCCGCTGAATGGTTTGAAAAGTATAAAAAAGATCCCGGCAGGATTTGCATCAAATTTTCAGCCGATGATGTAAGCCAAGACATTCGTGATAGTTTCACGTTGCCCGGCCGAGCCAATCTTTCTAACCTTGCTGCAGCCATCGCTATCGCCAAACATTTTGGTGCTGAAGATAATCAGATAAAAAATGCTTTGCCTTCATTTAAGGCACTACCGCATCGGCTTGAATTGGTTGCAGAAATCGCAAGTGTTCGCTGGTACAATGACTCAAAGGCTACAACGCCGCAAGGCGCGATTACCGCACTGGAGGCTTTTGACCAGCCTGTAATTATCATTGCTGGCGGATACGATAAGCATCTGCCATTTGACGAATTTGGCTGGAAAATCGCCGAAAAAGCCAAAGCGGCTATCCTGATAGGCCAAACCGCACCACAAATCGCTGATGCAATACGCAACACAAAGATGTCATTGCGAGCGGAGCAGCCTGTCCTGAGCTTGTCGAAGGAAAGCAATCTCAACAAACGCAATACGCAATACGCAATACGCAATATGAGAATCGAGATCGTCGATTCTCTCGTCGAGGCCGTCCAATTAGCAAATCATCTTGCAGAAAGCGGTGATGTAGTCTTATTAAGTCCTGCTTGCGCCAGCTACGATATGTTTGAGAACTACGAGCAGCGTGGCCGAGAATTTACCAGACTCGTGCAGGAACTCAGCAGTTGAAAAAGCCACAAAAAAGGCCGAGCCAAATCGCCCGGCCTTTCTTACTGTTGTTCTGACTAAATTATTCTTTCATCAGTGTATAATCGGCTGGGATATTAGGTTCAAAAACACCTGCATCAAGCTCAATATCCCATTGGAAATTATCCGTTACTGTTTTGATCTCTATCGGGCCATTGTGGTCTCCGACAATTTCCGACTCCAGTAAAATCGGATAGCTGGTTTCTACATCAACCCAAAGCCGACCGACGAAACTTGTAACAGGGAAATTTGTTCTTCCGATACTTGGGTCACGAACTTCAATGCCTTCGGCCTCAACACCATTGATTATTTTACGGCCCAATTCTTTGTATTCTACAGACGTAAATAGCTTTACTATATACTTCGGCCCGACCTGTTGGTGTACAGCAATCTCCGTCTCGGGCAGGTTTTTTCGACTGTAAGCCTTCATCGGGTGAACAATTCCAATTAAGGCTTTTTCCGCAGGAAGTGTAAACGTGCTTATTGCTATGTGCCCATTCTTGTAATTGTCCATCCTGAAGCCATACTCTGTAGAGAAATAACACTGACGTTCGCTTTCGTGAGTTTCCCCGCCATACTTTTGAGTTTCTCTCTCTCGATAAGTAAATGCCTGAGCTTGTTCGGTATTTTTCACTACATCGGCCCAGACTACACTCGTTCCACCAATGGAGCCACCGTATTGACTTATTGCTATGAGAGCTGCGATAACAACCAATGCGGCTATAGCAAGTTTTGTAAATTTACTTTTCATAATTATTCTCCAGATACTCGGCTGAGTAATCGCCGATTCTTTCCTCTTCGATTTTCCAAATGCCTCGACAATGTCTTCAAGAACTGCTTTATCTGTCTTGGCACTTGTTTCAATACTTGTATTCTTAATCACCTTTTCTATGTTTTCTGCGGGTCTCATAACCTGACCTCACTATCTAAAATTGACCGCAGTTTATTTAGTCCATAGCGGTACCTGCTCTGGACCGTGTTAATCGAAACGCCCTGTAACTTGGCAATTGCCCGAAATCTTATTCCACCCTGTAGATGCAGGATTATTACTTCCCGCTGTTCGTACGAAAGCTGCTCAAGTGCATTATTTAATTGCTTTAACTGCTCGTTATAAATTATCCACTGTTCTGGCCTTTTTGAGCTTGATACGATTGGTTCAACTTCATCCAAGCCGGTTGCTTCCCGACGCTTTCTTGCCCGGCTCCAATTACGTGCACGATTGGCGACAGAAGCTGCAAGATAGCTTTTTAGATTGCCGCTTGTTTTCAGACGTTGCGAAGATTGTGCAAAATTTACAAAGCAGTCGTGGACTATGTCCTCAGTTGCAGCCGTATCGTTCAACAGAGCTGATGCTAATCTGAGCAGATTGTCTTTATACTTTTCATAAATGCGGCAGAGTGCGTCGCTACTGCCTCGCTTAAATTTCCAGATAAGCAGCTTATCTTCTATCATCTATATTCCGCACGGTATTAACTTGGGACAAACGTTTGTCACCTATAATACAACCAGATCAGTTGTTTTAGTCTAAAGAAAATCATTTTTTGTGCAGCGCTTCGTAAAGTCGGCCTCGGATTTTGTCGATTTAAAACTATCGTGACAAGAGGAGAGAATTTGGGTGCTGAGGTGTTAAAGATGGAAGCAAATAAAGAGCGGAGAACCGAGCAAAGACTTCGTTATCATTGGCCTATCTGGTTCGCTGAGAACTTTGAGGGAGAGCTTACACAGGGCCAGATGGTTGATGTATCCAGCAAAGGAGCGGCGTTTACCTGCTATGTCGATGGCGGTTGTAGGTATCCCGGTCAGCATATAACTGCTCGTTTTAGCGTTCCCCGCTACGAGCCGGATGGCTCTTTTGACATGTCAGATTTCATTCGCTCAGGTAATATTTGTCGAATCGAAGACGTAAACAGGCTCTCGCGTCGCGTTGCAATTCAATTTGCTGATCCCTTACCTTTCAAACCCGGCGAGCAAGCTGGTTGTGAAATGGATAGCCGAAAAGCATTTAATACTATGATGGTATAGTTATAATACCTGCCGCAGCTTTCAGTAGCTGGTTAGTAAGACATTGCTTTGAAAGTAATTAAGTATATTGAAAGCTGATTCTTTGGCACACCTAATTTCGCAGAAATACGTCCTGGTCTTAATACAATGTGATTATTCTAAACTTCTTTATCGAGCCGATTCAGCAGGATTCCTTGCAATTTATGCAATTCCAAGAGATTTCTGACATATTCGGCTGGTTTTGAGCGGCTCTGACAAGCCTTCTTTAGTGAAATCTTTTTTCCTACCCGGGTTCTTTTTGTTTTTGCCACTTTTTGTCCTTTCTTTATTGACAAAACTCTATATAGGTATCTACAATTCACACTAATATATAAAAGTCCTTGGTAAACATTAACGTATTTGCGACAGATATTAAATATATATTTCGCATATAGGTAAGAATATTGCAATATTTTAACGTAAAAGCGACAATAGGGCGCGTTAGGCTTTTGCGTAAGCAATATGCGGGCGAAAGAGGCAAAAGCAAATTTGCCCGTGCTTTGGGCATAAGTGCTTCTACTTACAGCTACTATGAGGATAACAGAGTTCCGCCCATTGAGATTCTGCTTAAGATGTGTGAGATTACAGGGGCGGATTTGCAATGGCTGTTGACAGGCCAAAGCACCGGAAAAAATTTCGCGTTTGGGGAAAATTTAGAGCTTCTGCGGAAGTTAAATGACCTTTTTATAAGCAATCCGGAGATGACCGACGCAATACGAGCTTTTATCGAGCTATTATGTGAGAAAAAGGGAATTGAAAGCCGGTTTTATTCCGATGCAGCACGAGCAAAACCGGAGCGTCCCGGCTGGATTCCAGTGCTCGGCAGAACAGCGGCAGGGATTGTTCATTTCTGGGACCAAACACTTCTGCCGGAGCCCAAGCAGGCTATTACAGAATTGGATGAATTAGTAACAAAGCATGTCGGCAAAACTATTATTGGTTCAGCCAATGGTACTGTCTCGATCGATTTTCAGGCTCGTCCTTTGGTTGAGGGTCTCAAAGAAAAGCAGGTTAATCTTATTAAGCTCAGTGGGCCGGAGCAGGAACAGATAGTGGAATTTGTACAGTGTGAGGAGATTCATAAACTGTTTCCCGACAGCTTTGCTTTGCAGATAGACGGCGACAGTATGTCTCCGAGAATAAATGACGGTGACATCGTGATATTAAGTCCTTCTGTACCTGCCGCCCAGGGACAGATTGCGATAGCACGGGTCATAAATCAAATAGGCGTCACCTGCAAGCTTATAAGAACAACAGAGAACGAAGTGCACCTAATACCTATCAACGAACGGTACGAGCCAAAGGTCGTGTCCAGGAAGGATTTGCTCTGGGCTTTGGCGGTACTCTGCCATATACGTGTTTAAACGACTTTTAATTACCTGCATCTCTTGTTCGCTTGGATAGAAGAATCAGATTCCTTATCTCTTCGATGCCTCGAGCGGCGAGCCATCGTTGCTCAAACTGCTTTTCCTGGGCAATTTGAGCTATAGCCATTAAGGCTCTTAAATGGTAATTCCTCTCGTCTCTGCTGCCTGCCAGGATGAACATTATCTTCACAGGGTCTTTAGCATGTGGAAAGTCAATACCGTCACGGGCACGGATAATTAAAATATCAAACTTGTTTTCGCCATCTACAATAATGTGCGGTATGGCGATGCCGGGCTGGACCACCGTGCTGCCCTCTGCTTCGCGGTGAAGAAATTTTTCAAAAAGTATGTATTCGTCTGTTTGCAATCTCTTGGTAAGGATGGCAGAAACTTCTCGAAAGATTTTCTCCGCCGATACTTTGCCTTGGACATCCAGGATTTGACACTGTCGTATAAGCTGATCGAATCTATCTGCAATTATTTCGTCACGTTCAAACAAAATATCTCGAAGCTCATTCTCAAGTGTAACGGTTTTCAACTCTCGGTCGGTAACGCGTTCGACCACGTGCATAACGGCGGAAGCCCTGCTGACCCGGCGAGCAACATACAAGCCAAACCATGCTGTGCTCAAACCAACAAATGCAGCGGTAATCAATAGAGGGATTTTGCCCATATCTATTATCAAAGTGCTATAAGCGAGTATTGCCGCTATATGAATGTAAGGATACAACGGTGATTTGAAGCTCGGGCGATAGCTCTGTATCTTGCTCTCCCGCATAATAATTACGCTGGCGTTGACAAGAATAAAAAGGATTATCATCAGGGTCGAAGCGGTTTTTACTAATTGCTCAATGTCGAGAAAGACAATTGCCACAATCACAAATCCGCCGGTCAGAAGTATGCTCATATGAGGTGTTTTGAATCGCTGGTTTACCTGAGCCAGAAGCGGTGGCAGCAATCGGTCCCTGCTCATAGCCATAGGGTAGCGTGATGCAGCGAGTATGCCGCCATTTGCCGTGGTTACAAAGGCGGCTATCGCAGCGATACCCAGCAGCGGAAAGCCCACCGTCGGCATAAATTTAGATGCCGCAAGCGAGATAGGCGTGAGACTTCCAACAAGCTCTCGGCCGTCGACGACACCTACAGTAATTACAATTACAGCTACGTATAGCACACTGACCGTGAACCAGGCCAGCAGCATTCCCAGCGGAAGATTTCGTCTGGCATCCTTAATTTCTTCCGCGACGCTGGTAACCTTAGTCAAGCCGCCATAGCTGATAAATACAAGTCCTGCAGTAGCAAACACAGCCGGCCAACCCTTATCAAGAAAGCCTGCATATCTGGTAGCCTGGGCTGCTCCGGCTCCCAAAAATACAAAAACGGCAAGTATGCAGAGCAAGGCAACCACGAGCAAAACCTGAAATCTGCTTGTGTGCTTTACACTTACAATATTAAGGACGGTAAATCCTATGCAGCAGAGCACGGAAATCTGCTTCAGATGCGCCTCGGTCATTTTCATTCCAAAAAGGCTGTGCACCAATACCTCGATAAGAACCGCCATACCAACGACAGCAAAGGCGCTTTTCAGCGCCAAACCAAACCAATTTGCAAAACCTGTAAAAACTCCACAAAACGAGCCTAAACTGCGTTCGACATAGAAATATGTTCCTCCAGCTCGCGGCATCGCCGTCGCCAGTTCGGCTTTGCTGAACACGCTGGGCAGTATCAGAAATGATGCAAAAAGATAAGACAGAACCACCGCGGGTCCTGCTTTTGCGAAAGCGATGTAGGGCAAGACAAACAGACCCGAGCTTATCATCGCGCCGGACGCCACAGAAAATACGTCAAGCAATCCAAGTTGTTTCTTTAGTTGAGCCACATTAAATCCTAAGTTACCATTTGTGCGCTTTACGCTGTGTAAAAAATGCAAGACTAATAAACATGGGTAACTATGCTCTTAAACCGCTGTAATATTATACCAAGAAGATATAATGTGTAATAATAATACTAATCCATTGAAAAAATGTTTTTGCGTCATATATAATAGTATCTACTATCCGTTTGTAGCATAGAGATCAAAAAAACAACTTGAGACTTGATTGTTCCTATGGCTTAGAACAGTAAATTACCAAGGTGAAACGGATGCAGAGAATATCAGCTACAAATGCTTTGCTGTTAACAACGATTGCTATCGTATGGTCAAGTGCTGTTTGTCTACATTCTCAGGAGTCTGCAAAGGAACAGATTATGAACCAAGGTACCGAAGCAATTTCGACGCCCGGCGTTAACGACCTTACCATTAAAGTGGTTTTCGATAATAACCCATACATGGAGGGATTGGGAACTGCTTGGGGATTTTCAGCACTTATAACCGGCACCGAAAAAACAATTCTCTTCGATACAGGTGGAAACGGCTCGCTACTGCTCAGTAATATGAACAAATTAGCGATAGAGCCTAACGGCATAGATGTGGTGGTTCTCTCTCACATTCATGGTGACCATACAGGCGGATTGAACAGTTTCCTTGAAAAAAATCCGAGCGTTTCTGTTTATTTACCGGAATCATTTCCCAAAAAATTTAAAGAAAACGTAAAAAAATACGGGGCACAAGTAGTTGATGTTAATCAGCCTTTGGATATTTGTGAAAATGTTTATTCGACCGGCCAGCTTGGAATGTTGATAAAAGAGCAGTCGTTGATTATACGAACAAAAGCAGGCCTGATATTAATAACCGGCTGTGCACATCCAGGCATCGTAAAGATACTAACTGCGGCGAAAGATTTAATGAAAGACGATGTTCTTTTAGTAATGGGTGGCTTTCATTTAGAATGGGCAACCAGAGGTAAAATCGAGAAAATAATTTCGGCTTTCAAACAGCACGGCGTGCGATATGTAGGGCCATGCCACTGTACCGGCGAAAAGGCTCGCAGCTTATTCGAAAAACACTTCGGCAAAAACTATATCAACATCGGTGTAGGAAAAACAATAACCTTGACCGATCTACAATAAAGAAGGCATATTGCACTTCTACTTCGTTGGTAATGAGGAATCCTTAAATTTAATATCGGGCATTTCTCTGCCGAGCCGTTTGTAGGTTGCTTCGAGTTCCTTTAAAAATGCGTCCGGTTTCATTGCCTCAACGTGAGAATCTACAAACAAAACATTAATATTATCACTGCAAAATGCAGGATTCTCGTAAACGAGAATATTGCCTGGGTCCATCGTTACATTCTGGCCCGAAATATATATGTAGCTGGGGCCATCAAAACCCTTCGGCTTACGCGGCGATTCAAGAGTCTTGAGCGACAACTCCTCTTTCTCAACAAGCTCCTGCAAATTCGGCGGGAACTTGTCGCCGTAGTCATTTGCGTATATCAAGCAGGTCTTGCCTATCCCCCTCAACTTCATAGCAGAGGCCTGATCAGCTTCTATTGTTGGTCTTTGTTGCTGTTGCATCTTTTGTCTCTGTTGCTGTTGCATCTTTTGGAAGAAGCCTGATATTTCCATCAAATGCTCTTTCGGAAGGGCAACATCAACGGCCATTTTGCCATCGCCGGTCCTGCCGGCAAACACAATGTTGCTTTTAGTAGAAATATCCATTTTTGGCAACGGGATAGGCATAAAAGCTGTGATTATTCCAAAGTACCGCAAAAAGTTAAATGTCCCAACGCAGTCTGCTTTACTTGCCTGTGGTAGAAGCTCTAACACTGCCTTCATTTCACTCGAAGCCTGTGGACCGCCTGCTTTGACCTCATCGATAAGCTGGCGTATCGCAGAATCCGGATCACCTGAGACAGCGCATACCCACAATCCATCAGCTACCGCCCATCGGTAATTGAAGCCATCACCAAACATCATATTCAACATCTGTCCCTGCGGCGAATTAGAATCAGCAAATTTCATCACTAATTTTGCCGAATCTATTGAAAGCTCTTTATAAGTGTCAATGTCCCGTTTGAATTCAAAACGCATCTCCATACCAAAGCTCTTATAAAAAGCGGCAATACTGCCAGTATTCATCATCTTCACAGCTTCTTCGATGACCTTGTTAAACTTATCTGCGTCCTTAATCTCAGCAACAATTCTAAACGCAAAGGGCGGCTTATTTGTCGCATCGACCGAAAATGAGAACGCTGCTAAGCCGCCAAGAGAGTCAAGCGCATCTGTCGCCAGTTTTTTCATTTCCGTTATATCTTCAGCGGTTACACTTTCACCAGCCATAGCTGCAATTAAATCCATCCTCTTGACATTGAACTGTCTGAAGAAAGGTGTATTCATTTTGTACCCAAAATTCATCACCGCCCCATCTTTCAGATAGCCCAAAAGTTTATTTTCCTGCTCTGCTGAAGAATCTGCAACAAACATTTTCGCCATATTAGAATCAGGTACCGCTGAAATGCCGATATTCAAATTGCATACACTCGGCTTCGGTCCAATAGTTAAACTTAACGACTTTGTTTCCTTCATCAGTGTCTTAAGAATTTCGGCATACATATCCATTATCACTGCCGGATTTGCCATCGGCCCCTGCCCCCCTGCCTTCATGCTTTCCATCATTTTTTTCATCTCTTCAATCTTACCGAGCAGCATAGGCCCAAAGGTCTTGGAGGCCAATTGGACGTTTCCGTATGCCCAGACAGGCTCTGTGACAGCCTTTTTGGCTTCATCGGGATCGAGAAGGTCGGCTAATCCTTTTGATTTACCGGAAGAGAGTGATTTTGCAGCTTCGATTATTGTGTCATAACTATCCGGTGATTTTACCAAGGCGAAATCGCCAACCCGTATAATCAGTCCCTCTATGTCACCGGTGATTTTAGAAACGCCGTTCGCATCCGGCTGGGTTACATTAGGATTTTCGCTGACCAATTTTTGGTAATCTGTAACCGGAACAAGCAGCGAAACGAAGTCGTCTCCGAGTGATCCATCGGGGTCGATAGTCCCGGATATGGTGAAACTACCGCTCATATTTACGCCATTTAATTCCGGACTACCCAAAAATTCTGCGAGCTTCATACGTACCATGGCTGATGTTGCAAGCGGCACAGGCGAAACACCCGTCAAAAACTGGTCTATCTGACCGAGAGTATAATCAAGATTATTTACTCGAATACAAAATAGACTTTCCGCCGGAGTCATCGCAAGCAGCTTATCGCCTTTCGGCTCTGCTGCTTTTTCTGCTGCTATCGCAGTAAAGTTAAGCAGAATCAATGAGGATACAATAATTGCGCTTCTTACATATTTTAAGTTAAACATTTCTCGGTTCTCCTTTAATTAAACCTAAAAACCCCGCAATAAATTGCGGGGCTAAATATTTAGTCCCCAAATTTATTCGGGGTTTTTTCAACGTCTTTTATATTTGCCCATTAGTTGTCCCTGGCCGAGAATATGCCCTTCCATCGCCTTGAGCAAATCTTGTTTTATTGCGTCGGCCTGAAGGCTAAGCTCTGTATCGAGCGCATAAATCTTAAAAAAGTATCGGTGCATGCCCCCTGGGGGACATGGACCGCCGTAGCCGATTCTGCCAAAGTCACTGGTACCTTGCTTTGCTCCATTGGGTAAAGTTTTATCAGGTGGAATATCCTCCGGTAACTGCCTCGTATCCGCAGGCAAATTAAACAAAACCCAATGTACCCATGTACCCATCGGTGCATCCGGGTCATCGGATATAAGAGCGATGCTCTTGGTGCCTTCGGGAACCGCGTCCCATTGTAATGGCGGTGAAATGTCCTCACCATCACAGGTATATTTGGCCGGAATCATACCTTCGTTCTCAAAAGCCGGACTTGTAATTTTAATATCCATATTTATGCATCCATTTGCTCCACAGCCAATAGTCCAGATTTATCGGGATCAGAACACTAACGCCATTTGCCCGGTGCTATTGAGCCGGTTATAAGGTCAGCTACTCCGTTTGCTCTTTGATCTCTCCTTCCTTGGTTGTATTGCATAGCTGGTCCGCTTGTGTATTCACGAGAGGCGCCGCCGTAAGCTCCAAAGCCACCACCAAAACCGCTGACAGGCATCTGCCCCATCCCACCTCCGCCGAATCCGGCAGTTCCGAATCCAAAGGGACCAACAGGCATACCAAAGCGATAATTGGCTGGTTCAGCAACCAAGTCGCGGATATCGTAAACTCGCGTCACCATCTTAACAGGCAGAAAGCTTTTTGTAGCAATAATGATTGCTCTGCCCTCAATCACATAGCCCAATTCTTCTGGACCGCTCACGGCCGCCCTCAATAAAAGCTCCAGGCCGGTACGAAGTGGAATCCCCGAAAGACCATCCATGTAGATCGGCGTATCCCGCTCCACCGTGGCATTTTCGCTCAAATCCCTCCAAAGCACTATTATATTCAATGCAGGGACCGTAGAATTACGCAAGATATCGATTGCCTGGCTAAAAGGAGTATGAAACTTAAGAGCGGAGAGGTCAACAGTCTTAGCCAATTGTCTGTAAACGATTGCAGCATTTAGTCTGTTCGGAGTTGCCCTCGTTTGGCTGTTGCGAGCAACTTTTACCGGTCTTTTCCGATAGCCTCTTTTCTCAGCAGCCAAAGCATCATCCGTCCACAAGGGGAGCAAACAGATAATCAGCGTTATTGCTCTTAAAATTCGGCTTTTGGCTATATTCATAATTATAAGCTTTGGAGTGATTTTGTTCTAATACCAATTGTAATTAAATGTTGCGCTTTGCATAAACGACCAGAAAGCCATCCCCAAGCTGCGCTTGAGGCTGCCACACATCTGTTCTAAACGCACGAAGCGCAGTAATTTAATGCAATTGGTATAATTCATCAATAATGGAAATTGTACCACCATCAACGGGGCTGTCAATAAAAACAAGGGACAAACCGGCAAATTGCCGGTTTGTCCCTTCGCAATGCAAAAAGCATGCGGGGGAAGGAAGTCAAATTTTATCTTACCCGGTTTTTTCTGGTTATCGAGATCTCTGTTTTTCAAGTTCAGTCGACAACCGTTCGAAGAAATCCTCCTGTTGCTCTTCAAGTTTTTTTAAACGATTCTGAAACTCGCTCATCTGCTTTTCTATCCTGTCAGATATCTTGTCGTCTGGTCCGAATGACGGTACTGGACGATCGAAGGGGAAATTCGGTTTTTTATCTATATTACCTTTTTGCTCTGTTGTTCTTTCTCGTGAGGTTTTTCGTGCCTTCTCCAGAGATTCCTCCACACTGGCACGATATTTCTCGGGCAGTTTATCTATTGCTCCAACTTCTGTCTTGTACTCGGTTTCGCCGACGCGAACAGCGATCTCGGTATCATCCTTGTTTGGACTGCCTTCAATGGTGATGGTGTAAGTTTCACCGCCTTCGGTAAAGTGATAAACGTACACCTCCTTAAGTAATTCCGACGTGCCATCTCCAAAGGGCATTGTTATGTTAAATTCTAACCTGCCTGGCAGCTCTTCAAAGGGGATTTCTACCCAGTTACCTTTGTCTGGCTGGAGCTTATATAATTTTCCGGGACGCCAAATGTTAACCATTTCCGGCTCAGGTGGATATTTCAAGTCGACCTTGCCGTCAAAAATGCCGAGCTTTACTACGACGGTTTTGTGCTTACCTAAATGGATAATTTCAAGAGAGATTTCTGTGCCAACGCCGGCTTTATGCACTGCACTGGTAAACTCATTAGCGTCTGTTACATATTTGCCCTGAAAACCGATTATAATATCATCTTTTTCAAGGCCGGCTTTATCCCCAGGAGCCTCACGATTCACATTCATTATCCTTATACCTTGATTGGGCGAAAGGCCGAGATGCTTTCTTAATAAATCAGGCAATGGTGTTCGGTCTAATACTATACCCATATAAGAACGTTCGCCTTTTTCTTGTTCCGATGCCGCTCCGACTTCGGCCTTCTGGCTACGGTTTGGCTCTTCGCGAAAACGAGTCGCCAAGAGGAGTTGAGCAGATAAACCTGTACTGCACGCAAACAAAGTCACAAAACATATCGAAATAATTCTTTTTATTCGCATAACCATTTACCTTTCTTGAATCAAGTCGATTATACGTACTTATATGGCTTCTTGAAAAGCAGCGGTTCTTACCGTATTTTCTCGCAATCCTTCGATGAGCCATTGGTCTCCATTTTCGTCGGTAAAAGTATACCAGTCAACGTTACGGATTGTATTTTGTGGAGACGGCAAATTTTGTCCGTTTTTATCTGGTGCATTATCCGGGCTTATCGCAGCAACAGTGGATTCATGTTGAATATTTGGCGTCGTTGTACGCGTAAGGACAGTAAAATGTAAAGCCAGTCCTATCACTAAGCCGGCAGCTATTCCTGCTGCGAGACGCAGACCACCGCTTATTTTTATAATTCCAATTAAAGGATACTTTCTATGCTGCTGCCACGCTCGTTCAAAGATTTCTTCAGCATTTTTGCCGCGGTCGAGAACTTCAGAAGCAATAACTTCCCGGCTGCACTGGTGCAAATCCTGCAATTGCTGGAGAAACTTTTTTGCCCGGAAATTGTTATCCAGCTCAGCTTCCAATACTTGCTGTTCGCTGTGTGTTATCTGGCCATCGAGGTATTTTCCAATCATTATTTCCAGCATATCTTCTTTCATATTGACTCCCCTTGCACCCTGTTTGTCTTTTTGCTTTTAATCCGGTTAAAAATCATCCGCCGAGCCCTCACAAGTCGAATCTGCACGGTTGTGATGGGTATATCCAATATCTCGGCGGTTTTCGCGTATGTTAAATCTTCTAAGTGTGCCAGCACAAATACCTGGCGGTATATTTCAGGCAGTGATTTAACCGCTTGCAGTATTTGCTGGTACTGTTCCCTTAGCTCCAAATTCTCAAGTAGCTGGCCAGCTTTATAGTCGCACTGCTGGCCAGCTACTTCCTCATTATTTAGCGAAATGACCTTCCTTTGTCTTTTTCGCTGGCTATACCTCAGAGCCTGACGTCGAGCTAAAACCGCCATCCATGGCCGAAAACGCGCCGGCTCACGTAACGTATTGACTTTTCTAATGACCTGAACACAAATATCCTGCATAATATCATCCACACTATCGGCGTTAGCTACAACGCTGTAAACTAAGGCTCTAAGCCAGGTCCAGTTTCGTGTCAGAAGCAAACGAAAGGCCTCTTTTTCGCCCTTTTGGGCATCACGAACCAGTGCCGATTCGTTTTGCTCTTCTTTCCCTGTCATATCACCTCTTCTTAATATTTAGATTCTCCGCAAGCGAAGTTCATACACAATTTTCTGTTTTTCTATAAAAATTTGCGATTATTCTGCTGATTGGTAACTTTTTCTGTGTTTTACTCTACAATTTGACACAAACTGAGCGAAATTACTTCTCGAATCTCCACATATTGACGGTAGTATTCTCTGCGGCCACATACTCAGCATGCCCGTCAAGAAATCCCGCACCAATTGTACTGTCTTGATATATCCAGTCTTTCTTGTAATCTGGTCTACCCGTAAGGGTTCAATTGGTGCGGGACAGCCGAGTCTATGTCGAGTACGTGCCAGGCGTCGGCCAGTGGTAATGTCGTGATTTTCTGAGGTCGGCAGATGTACCGGCTGCCAGACATCACATCTATCTGTATCAGGGCCATACGCTGCTCTGATTATACTTCTGCACGGACCATCCCCATTGTTGGTGAAAAAAAAGACCTGCATCTTTATTTAACCGATAATAATCTCATCTAAAGAACGCTTTGGCACATGATGGACACCTTCAGCATCTCGCCAGTATTCGATTTTATCTTTCGGCCCAACATGTTCTATCACAACTTTTTCTTTGGGTTTGCCAAGTGCCAGCACAAGCAGTATCTCATAATGGGCAGGTATATCTAAAGCCTTACGAAGCTCTTGTCTTTGAACGGTTCCGATCATGCACCCTCCCAATCCCTTTTCTGTCGCACCTAAGAGAATGCTCTGAGCCACTATTCCGTGATCACAGCCGAAAGACCGGCTTATCTCAGTGTCCCCAAGTATAATTATATATGCCGATGGTCTTTCTCCTTCAGCAGGTCCTGCCCAGTTTTTAAGGTAACCGGCCCAGCCAAGATGTGGAAAGACGAGAGCATTCCTTTCAGGCTCACAGCAGAGCATATATTTTAGCGGCTGCAAGTTGGCCGCTGAAGCTGAAAGCCTGGCGAGGTCAACAAGCTCTCTAAGAGCCTGGTGTTCTATTGCAAATTCCTGATAGAAACGACGATACGTCCTGTTCTTTATTATCAATTCCCTTAACATTGTCCCTGTGTCCTATGATAAATGTAAAGTTCTCATAGAAAGATATCTTATTATAACAGACTATTCAAAACTGTATGTTAATAAAAAAAGCTCCTCGTAGCCAATGTGTAAGATAAAAAATAAACCACATTGGTACTGAGGAGCTTACTTCCATGAACCTGTTTTTCCAAACGATTTAAAGTCTTACCAACACCTTCGTTGGTTCTGCCTCATCAGCGCTACCTCTGTTTTTAAGTGTTGGTCCTGAATCTTTATGTTCTGTTTGTCTCTTAGCCTCCTGCTCCTCCTCGTTGCGGCCTTGGCCCTTCGCCCGGCTGACCCCGCCTGCCGCCGAATCCTCTCCGGGGCGGTTCGAGCAGCCCTTTAATGCGCTCGGTTGTTTCCGTGGCTTTCTCTTTCGTTGCCAGCTCCTGAACAGCCTTCAGGTCAGCAGTATTTACTAAGACATATCGTTCACCTTCTGCCGGCTGCGGTTGACGTTGTAGAATCGCAACTTGTGCTATAATCGTGTTTATCGATGTCTGCCATGCCTCGCGAGCTTTCATACGCTCTTCTCTAAATTTTTCTCTTTCTTCGTCGGACATTTCCCGAAAACGGTTTGGGTCAAAAGCAGGTGGTTGCTCCATACCTTTTTTCAGTTCCGCAACCTGCTGTTGAATCGCTTCGATTGCTTTCGATTGCGCCTCACGCATTCGGGCCATACGTTCCCTGAAGTCACCTTGCGGCTGGCCAAATGCGATCAATGCCACGGCCAAAACCGTCAGAACCACAACGCTTGAAATTAGGTACTTTTTCATAAATACTTACCTCCAAAACATGTTAAAAGTAACATTTAACCAAATTCCAACTATAGGAATTAGCGTCAAATTATATGTCAATTAATGTCACCCAGAAAAGACGTAAACAAGCAGATTTTTATACCGACAAAGAGATCTGCTCGGCTCTGCGTCCATAAATTGAGGTTTTGGCCAGCCTTATTTTAGTTAGCATACTTTACGGTGCAGCCATAAGGTTTTGTCTCTTTTAGGCTAACTGTTTTACCCGCGGTCAATTCTGTCAAGACCTTATCAGCATAGTTAATCAGTTCTTGACCTTGTGGTGTATTGCCCATTGGTGAATTATCAATAGCTCCATCGTACGCGATATAGCCTTTGGTATCTATGATAAATATATGTGGCGTGTTCGTTGCTTTATAAGCCCGGCCTATTTTGCCGGTCCTGTCATCAAGTATCAGATACGGCAGTTTATGTTTCTCGGCAAAGGTTTTATTTGCTTCCGGAGTGGTATGGCTTGTGCTGTTTACTGCAAGCCAGACAATCTTGCCCTTGTACTTGTTAGCCAGAGCAACCATCGTAGTGGCTGTGTTGTAATGATATTGAACAAATGGACACTCGAGATTAAACCACTCCAGCACCACAATTTTACCTTTATAATCGGAAAGACTTACGGTTTTGCCGTCGAAGCTGGTTAGCGTAAACTCCGGTGCTTTTTTGAGTCTGATCAGCTGCTCTCCGAGTCTGTCGGGTCTTTCAGATATGATCAACCGCTCTTCTTGTCCTCTCTGGTACCTGGTAATTAGCCTTTCAATATGCTCAGCTGTCTTTTCGGCATTTTCCTTTACCGCTGTCTCATGGATCGCTTTAAGTTCGTTAAGGAATAGGCCCGGCCTTTCTATTCTTGCTGGCGGTCTGGGTCCTGCCAGTTTTGTGAGCTGCTGTTGAATAACGCTAACCATCTGTTGTTGTTCTTGACGTGTCTTCTGCCATTCTTTTCTTAATTTAGCCTGCGC
>Ga0315541_1001087_pt1 | contig 26385 bp, 20 predicted proteins | sample SalMarSW160190MG_FD_203095 | JGI IMG/M metagenome (GOLD analysis project Ga0315541, IMG submission 203095) | Salt marsh sediment microbial communities from the Plum Island Ecosystem LTER, Massachusetts, United States - Salt Marsh Sediment SW1601-190 ...
GTTATAATTTTAAAAACCTTAAAAAGGCCCGATAAGTACATAGCTTGTAGCCCGGCGGGTGTAGTTCAACACCGACTCCTCGCTGGGTCTTGCAGACCGCTCAGAGTCCTACTTATTAGGTTTAGGGCATAACTTATTATTTATTTTTCTGTGTTGTAATTGTCTTAGAATGCTTTTCCAATTCCAATTCCTATTCCTGTACATCCTATGTAAGATCGGAATATAAGTCCTTTGCCACTTGGATTCTGATATCGATATCCAATGTTTATTAGAGGAAAATATGGAGAAATACCCTCATCAGAATTCTCATTGAAAAAAAGATATCTGAGACCAAGATTAAATTCAAAATGACTATTTCGCCCTCCAATTATGCCATTTATGCTGATAGGCACAGATAGCCCGTAGTACAATTGTGATATAGGTATAAAATACCAACCTCCCAGCCCAGAGCTTAAAAAAAGATTAAGAGAATTTAGAGAAAGAACCAGATGTTCATATGTAATTGAATACATACCAATGTATTTTAATGTGGCTCCTTCAATTTGTATCGAGTTCTTCTTATTTATCTGTTTGTCAGGGTCCATTCCATTTATTTTCCATGGAATGCTTAAAAGGAGTAGAAAAATGATTACGATCTTAAATAATTTGAGCATCTTTATTCATTATTATTCATATAATAATCGAACACTTGAAATCAATTACTTATTGCCTTCTTTCATCGAACATATCCCCAATCTGATTCCGATCGTTGCCATAGGAAAAGGGACATAAAATTCTTCGTAAATCATGTCAAATGTAATTGGTAAAGAAAGACCTACATAAGGTTCAAATACTAAATTCTTTGATAATTGCGCCTTATAATTAAACTTGAATCCTGGAACCAGTCCAAGATTATACGTATCACTAAAATCAGTCATGTATGCTGCTCCAATATAGCCGCTGATAAAAAATTTCCTGTATAGCTCTGGTTTAAAATATCTTCTTCTTTCTACTGCAATTTCCAAACCTGCAACTGGTTCGTCCAGAAAAAAGAATGATCCAACAGTTCCTACTCCTCCCCAAAAGACCGTGCTGCTTTTTATTTTTTTTGCCAGCTCATAACTATATATAAATTCTATCGAGTAGTTAACAAGTGAATATTGATAGGGAAAGAAGATAACATCGCATTTGGCAGGCAGCATCAAGAAAAATAAGGCAATTATTGTCAGGGTTCTTTTCATCAGTTTTATTTTATTGGAGTCATTTAAGTGCACTTTAACTGTTAAAGTTATGGGCAGTCCTGAGTCCTCGGGATTGTCTATAGCTTATATAAGGTATAGTTGAATTATTTGTATCTACATGCATTTGGCCCCTCCCAGACCAGTTTTTCGCAACACTTTTCCTGCTCGTAAATACTTATTAACTGAGTTTCATATATACTAAGGGTATCTCCCTCATGGGAAACAGGACCAAAAAGAAACGAACTCAGCATATTTTCATATTCATAGTAGTATTCACTTCTCCACTCTGTTCTGGTCCATATACCTGCAGCAATCCATGATTTACTATTTTCTTTTATTACTGCTTCATCTGATTCAATCTTATCAATCAGCCATTGTGGTAAATCTGATCTGGGAACAAGGTTTTCTTTTTGACAACTAACCAGAAAAACGATAGAAATACTTATCAGCAATAATTTTTTCATGACTTCAATTGGCTGGTAAATAACCTGCTACAAAAATCATTCCTTTTATTTAGAAGGTTCTTCTTTTCAATTGTACCTTATGGTTAAGGCTATGGGTAGTCCTGAGTTCTCGGGATTATGGAGGGCGGAGGTGGGCCCATTAGTACAAATACTGGCGCAAAAACTGGCACCAAATTTTCTCTGGATAGGTGCAAGAACAAAATATTAAAAACTATGACAAGTTTGTTTCCTTTGTCCGTGTGAACATTTTTACATGAACACTGTTTTATAGTTAATGAAAAAGGGTTTATCCATATCACTTTCTCTTCTGATGTTAATAGGAATGGTACACTTTAGTGTAGCTAACCATTATTGTGATGAAATGGGTTCTACCTCAAAAGTATCATTTTCAGGTAAATTAGCATCATGCGGTATGGAAGATTCCGAAGACAGTTGCCCTGTTAACGGAATTAATCTTTCTAGTCACTGTTGTGATGATGTTGTAGTTTTTTATGGGATTGACACAAATTTCACTCCCTCATTTTCTATTGTTCCGGAATTATTTCAACATAGTTTTCAGGTTCTAAATATAAACAATGAAGTACCAGTTGTTAATTCAGATGTTTTAACTTCTTTCTATACAAATGTGAGTCCGCCCGGGGTATTGATGTCCACAGATGTGGACCTCTCAGACATTTGTGTTTTCCGTATTTGATTTTTCTTCCATTCTTTATACGCAAATATGCTTTGACGCATATCTGTGCTATATCTTTTATTCCAACATTTTTTTTAGTATTTATTAATTAATATTTAATACAATGAAAACGTTTAGAATTTTCACTACCGCAGTAGTTGCAATAGTTTTTGGAGTTACCTCGACAATTCAGGCACAAAACCAAATGAACATGAAAATGGCATCATCTCAAACGGAAACCTTTAAAGTATGGGGTAATTGCGAAATGTGCAAAACCCGTATTGAGGAGGCAGTTAAAGAGGATGGTGCAACCAGCGCTACCTGGGATGTAAAAACAAAAATGCTCACAGTTGCATTTGATCCTTCAAAATCGAGTGTTGATGCATTTGGTAAAAAGCTTGCAATGGTGGGACATGACACTGAGAAGTATAAAAGCGATGAGAAAACTTATAATGCACTTCCTGATTGCTGCAAGTATGAAAGAACTGAAAAAAGCACAGTGGCTGATTACACTTGCCCCATGCATTCTGATGTACATAGTGATAAACCGGGTAAATGTCCTAAGTGTGGTATGGCCCTGGTCTTAAAGAAGTAGGTGTTTCTATTCATTTTAGACACTAAAGGTCATTGTTAATGAAAAATCTATTAAATTACCATTAACGATGACCTCATTTATCTTCTAAGTTTTTAAAAACCCAGACATTATTATAATGATCAACAAAATCATTCATTTCTTTTTGAAAAACAAGCTGGTTACATTCCTGGTACTTATTGTTCTTATAAGTTGGGGAATCGTCAATTCACCGTTTGGATGGAATACCGGGATATTACCTTCTGATCCTGTCCCGGTAGACGCCATCCCGGATATTGGTGAAAATCAGCAAATTGTATATACCGAATGGCCGGGAAGGTCGCCTCAGGATATCGAAGACCAGATATCTTATCCGCTTACCACCGCCCTGTTGGGGATACCCGGAGTAAAAACCATTCGCAGCAATTCTATTTTCGGATTATCCAGCATCTATATCATTTTCAATGAAGATATCGAATTTTACTGGAGCCGTACACGTATTCTTGAGAAGCTGAACTCGCTTCCTTCAGGTACACTCCCTGCGGATGTTACACCCTCTCTTGGTCCGGATGCTACAGCATTGGGACAGGTGTACTGGTATACCCTGGAAGGACGTGATCCCAAAACGGGGAAACCATCAGGAGGATGGGATCCGCAGGAACTTCGCACCATTCAGGATTTCTATGTTCGATATTCACTCACCTCAGCAACCGGAGTAGCCGAAGTAGCATCAATAGGTGGTTTTGTGAAAGAATACCAGATCGACATTGATCCAAATGCCATGAAAGCCTTTGGTGTAAATGTTATGGAGATTATGGCTGCAGTCAAAAACAGTAACCTAGATATCGGGGCACGGACCATTGAATTTAACCGGGCCGAATACCTGGTCAGGGTGCTGGGATATGTTAAAAACCTTGATGATCTGGAGCAGAGTGTTGTAGCCGTTCATGACAATGTACCTGTCAGATTAAAAGATGTGGCAAAAATCAGTTTTGGTCCTGCTACACGTCGCGGAGGTCTCGACAAGGGAGGAGCTGAAGCCGTTGGAGGTGTAGTTGTAGCACGTTATGGGGCAAATCCGATGCAGGCAATAGATAATGTTAAGGCTAAAATTGCTGAGATTGCACCTGGTCTGCCCTCAAAGACCCTTGAAGATGGTTCAGTATCAAAGGTCACAATTGTCCCCTTTTACGACAGAACCGGATTGATAAAAGAAACCCTGGGAACTTTGGAGGAAGCTTTGTCGCTTGAGGTACTGATCAGCATCCTGGTAGTTATAGTTCTGGTAATGAATTTACGAGCCTCTCTTTTGATCTCAAGCCTTCTTCCAATTGGTGTATTAATGACCTTTATAGCCATGCGCCGTTTTGGGGTTGATGCCAACATCGTTGCATTATCAGGTATTGCTATAGCTATCGGGGTTATGGTTGATGTTGGAATAGTATTTACAGAGAATATTATCAGGCACCTCGACATGAAGGAGAACATCGGGGTGCAAGGGAAAAAACTGTTGACGGTGATCTACGATGGCACAGTCGAGGTTGCCAGTGCAGTAATCACGGCATTAGCTACAACAATTGTCAGTTTTCTTCCGGTTTTTGCCATGCAGGCGGCTGAGGGAAAACTTTTCAGGCCATTGGCTTTCACCAAGACATTTGCCATGTTATCGGCGCTGTTTATTGGTATAGTTTTTATTCCAACCCTGGCAAACCTGATTTTTTCAATCAGATTTGATAAAAAGAAAATTAAAGTCATATTCAATTCAATCTTAGCCATTGCCGGAATAATTCTGACCATTCTAAGTGGGAACCTGATTGCATTGGTTTTAGTAGTTGTTGGTTTAAACAATGTCCTCGAGGATCGTTGGCCACCCCAAAAAAGAAAATATGTCAATTATATAAATATAGCATTTACCCTTGCCATTATTCTCAACTTTCTGACACGTGTCTGGATGCCACTGGGAGCTCAGAATAGTTTCTTTACAAATTTTATCTTCTTAATTATTCTTGTAGGGATCATCCTTGGTATTTTAATGACAATAGTACATTTCTACCCAAGAATATTAAGATGGTGTCTCTCCCATAAATGGCAATTCCTATCCATACCTATCGCAGTGGTATTATTTGGGATTATGACATGGCTGGGTGTCAATAAGATATTTGGGTTCATGCCTGATTCAATTAAAGACAGCGGCTTCTGGAAAGCTGCCGATACACGTTTCCCTGGTGTTGGGAAAGAATTTATGCCCGTACTTGACGAAGGCTCATTCTTGCTTATGCCGACAACTATGCCTCATTCAGGTGTTGCAGAGAATCTTGAAGTTATTGAGATGCTTGACAAAAGGTTGAACTCCTTACCAGAAGTAGAAAGCGTCGTGGGTAAATGGGGACGGGTAAATTCAGCCCTCGATCCGGCACCTACCTCTATGTACGAAAACATTATCAACTATAAACCAGAATATATTTTGAACGAAGCAGGACACAGGCTTCGTTTCAAAGTCGACAAGAACACTGCTTTCGTTTTGAAGGATGGCAGTGTATATAACCCCAAAACTGATGGATTCAGATTGATTGAACAAAAGAATCTTATAGTGGAAAAAAACGGGGAGTATTTCCGTCAGTGGCGTAAGAGCATTAATTCTCCGGATGATATCTGGAAGGAAATAATTAAACAGGCTACCATTCCCGGATTAACATCTGCACCCAAACTGCAGCCTATTCAAACCCGTCTTGTAATGCTTCAGACCGGAATGAGGGCACCGATGGGTATCAAAATCTTCGGTCCCGATCTCGAAACAATTGAAAGGGTGGGTTATGAAATTGAAAACGACCTCAAACAGGTAGAAGGGATTGAGCCTATGTCGGTCTTTGCTGACAGGGTTGTAGGTAAACCTTATCTTGAATTGGAAATAAACCGCAGGGCGATTGCACGCTATGGGCTGACTGTTCAAAACCTGCAAAATGTTTTAAGCAGTGCTATCGGCGGAATGCAATTAACATCCACAGTGGAAGGACGTGAACGATATCCTGTGCGTTTACGGTATGCCAGGGAATTAAGGGATAATCCCGAGGATTTGAAAAAAATCCTTATTCCGACACCTGCTGGCGTACAGATACCGCTTGGGGGATTGGTCAATATTCGTTATACCCGCGGACCACAGATGATTAAAAGTGAAAACACCTTCCTTGTAAGCTATGTCATCTTTGATAAGAAACCTGAGTATGCTGAAGTGGATGTGGTTGAAAATGCTCAGTCTTACCTTAATAATAAAATTAAGTCGGGAGAATTCGTTTTACCGGCAGGTGTAAGCTATATTTTTACAGGAAACTATGAAAATCAAATAAGGGCAACAAAAAGACTTTTGATTGTCGTCCCTATATCACTTATTTTGATTTTCCTGATTCTTTATTTCCAATTTAATTCTGTCACTATTTCCCTGATGACCTTCTCCGGAATATTTGTAGCCTTTTCCGGTGGTTTTATAATGATCTGGCTTTACGGCCAGCCGTGGTTTCTAAACTTCAATGTTGCAGGAACGAATATCCATCAATTATTCCAGATGGGCACCATAAACCTCAGTGTGGCGGTGTGGGTGGGATTCATTGCCCTGTTTGGCATAGCTACTGACGACGGGGTGATTATGGGCACATATATCCACCAGGTTTTTGCAGAACGGAAACCTTTATCAATACAAGAAATACGTGAAGCAGTGGCTGTTGCAGGACTAAAGAGAGTTCGTCCGGCAATGATGACCGCATCCTGTGCAATTATTGCATTGTTGCCAATTCTCTCCTCTACCGGAAAAGGATCAGATATTATGGTTCCCATGGCAATTCCTTCTTTTGGAGGGATGATAATTCAGGTGATGACTATGTTTGTTGTCCCGGTGCTTTATAGCATGTGGCAGGAAGGAAAATTGAAAAGAGAATTAAAAAAACAAAATGTATAAAATTATGAAGGTGCATAACATTATAATAGGAATATTATTCCTGCTGATTTCTTCTCAGATTTCAGCTCAGGATGACCTTGGCAGTTATTTAAAAACAGCTGCTGAGAATAATCCCGGATTAAAAGCCAGGTTCAATGAGTATATGGCCGCGCTGGAAGTTGCACCCCAGGTAAAGGCTCTGCCCGATCCGCAGCTGGCTTTCGGATACTTTATTCAACCAGTGGAAACACGCGTTGGCCCTCAACAATTCAAAATTTCGCTTTCGCAAATGCTTCCATGGTTTGGTACGCTTAAAGCCAGGGAAAACTCGGCCATACAGATGGCTAAAGCCAAATATGAAGCCTTTGAAGAAAGCAAATCGATGCTGTTTAATGATGTAAGAAGTACTTATTACAACCTCTATTTTACCGGGAAAGCTATCTCTGTTACCGGAGAAAACCTGACTCTTCTGAACTCATTTCAAAAACTGGCACTCATAAAGGTTGAAGCCGGAATGGTTTCGGTTGTCGATGAATACAGGATTGAAATGGAAATGGGTGATCTGGAGAACCAGATTGCTTTGTTACAAGACAAATACAAGACGCTGGAAGTCATGTTCAAAAACCTTATTAATACAAATATAGAGTTGCCAGTAAAACTTCCGCAACAATTATGGGATGAAGAACCCAGCCTGGGAAAAGAAGAGATCATGGATAGTATTCTTGCACAGAACCACCAGCTGTTAAGTCTTGATCTACAGGCAGAAGCGTTCCGTTATAAACAGGAAGTAGCACGTTTGGCAGGCAGACCTGATTTCAAAATAGGTGTTGACTATACTATAGTCGGGAAAGGTGATAATAATATGGCTGGTACTGATGCCATCATGCTACCTACAGTTGGAATGACGATCCCCCTGTATCGCAACAAATATAAATCAATGCTTAACGAAGCAGTTTATCTGGAAACAGCAAAGAAGGAAGATAAGGTAAACAAAGAGAATGTACTGGAAACAGTTTTTGAGCAAACATGGAAAGACTATTCGGATTCTAAACGCAGGTTAAATCTGAATGAAAAACAAACAGAACTAGCCCGGAAATCGCTGAAATTACTTGAAACCGAATATTCAACCAGCAACAAAAACTTCGAGGAAATCCTTCGAATTGAGCGTAAGGTGCTGAAATATGAACTTGAACTGGAAAAAGCCCGCACCGACAAACAGGCTGCTTTATCGTTTATCAGTTATTTGATGGGAAATTAATGAGAATGTCGGAAGTTTATAAATTTGACAATTAAGAATTATTACATCATGAAAAAGATTTTAAAAAATATTAAAGAAAACTATATATTAGTTTTAGTAGTATTGATCGCAGGTTTGTTTTTCGGCTGGTTATTTTTCCATTCATCAGGAGAAAAAGCTACGGCTAGGAGCAGTACCGAGGTTAATGAAGGGCATGACCATGAAAATGAAAAGGCCACTATCTGGACATGTTCCATGCACCCTCAGATAAGATCCGATAAACCGGGGAAATGCCCGATCTGCGGCATGGATTTAATTCCCTTGAATTCGCTGAGTCCTGACGAAGAGCAAATAGATCCAAATGCAATCGTTATGACAGAATCTGCAGCTAAACTGGCCGATATACAAACTATGATTGTAAAAAAGGGAGCTCCGGAGAAATCACTTTATCTACAGGGTAAAGTACAGGCTGACGAGAGGAATATTACCGAGCTAACTGCTCGTTTTGGCGGACGCATTGAGAAATTGTTTATTAATTTCACTGGACAACATGTTCAAAAAGGGGAAAAACTGGCCACCATTTACTCCCCGGAACTGGTTACAGCTCAGCGCGAACTGCTTGAAGCAATTACATACAAAGATTCGCGTCCGGCCTTATACACTGCCGCCAAAGGGAAATTAAAACTCTGGGACCTGAGTGACGAACAAATTTCAGCAATTGAAAAACTCGGGGAGCCACAACTTTATTTCAATGTCAACTCTCCTATTACCGGAACGATCACCATGCGTCATGTTGCCCTGGGTGACTATGTAAAGGAAGGATTTGCGCTGTTCCAGGTAGTTGATCTGAGTCACGTATGGGTATTATTCGATGCTTATGAAAGCGACCTTCCCTGGATTAAAAAAGGCGACCAGGCGGAATTCACTATTCAATCGTTACCGGGAAAAACCTATAAAGGGAAAGTCACCTTTATTGATCCTTTTATCAATGCCTCCACAAGAGTGGCTAAAGTCAGAATAGAACTTGATAATCCCAAAATGGAAATTAAACCAGAAATGTTTGTAACGGGAACAATTCAATCCAGAATAGCTGAGGGCAGCCATGAATTACTAATTCCAAAATCGTCCATTTTATGGACAGGCAAGCGTTCTGTGGTTTACATAAAAGTTCCTGATCGTACAAACCCGACGTTCATTTACCGTCAGATTAGTCTGGGTCCTGAAGCAGGAAATTTTTATGTTGTTGCTGATGGCTTATTGGAAGGTGAGGAAATTGCTACCAATGGTACATTCAAAATTGATGCTGCAGCACAACTCCAGGGTTTACCCAGCATGATGAATCCTGAGGGAGGCAAAACTAATACTATGCCGGGAATGGATATGTCAGGAGGCAATACTAAAACAAAAAGTGGTGTTAATAACAGCCAATCAGGAAGCAAAACCGCCGAAATTCAATCCAAAGCCAGCGTACCAATGGATTTTATAATGCAACTTAACTCGGTATATGACCAATATCTTGTTTTAAAAAATTCTTTCGTGGAAAGTGATGTTAATAAGGTAAAACAAGCCGCCCAAAGTGTTCAGCAAACTCTGATAAAAGTAGATATGAAACTCCTTACCGGCGATTACATGGCAAAATGGATGGATGAATCAGCTATTCTGGATAAACAGATTAAACTAATTGCATCTGAAACCAGTATTGAAAACCAGCGAACAGCATTTATCACCTTCAATAACAATTTCTATAATGCTATAAAAAGCTTTGGCCTGATGGGGAAAACCGTTTATTACCAGTTTTGCCCCATGGCAAATAATAGCAAAGGGGCCTATTGGCTAAGCGAGACCAAAGATATCCGCAATCCATATTATGGTGAGGCGATGCTCACTTGCGGGGAAACAAAAGAAACACTGAACTACTAATACATTATGTCTGATAAATACATTAAAATTACAGGTCAACCTGATGACAAGGTAAAATATTTCTGTCCGATGAAATGCGAGGGCACAAAAGTCTATGACAAACCTGGCATTTGCCCTGTATGTAATATGAAGCTGGTTTCTGACAATCAAAATACTTCACCTGAGGGACAGCATCATCACCATCACAGTGAAAATCTATCATCACAGGATGAAAATCGCGAGACAGGCTCTCATGACAAATATTATTGCACCATGCTGTGCGAGGGTGATAATACTTATCCTGAACCCCGCGACTGCCCTGTTTGCGGAATGCATTTAAAAAAAGTAGAAACTGTCCATAAAACAGGTATAGTTTATACTTGCCCGATGCATCCTGAGGTAAGGAGTGATAAACCCGGATCATGCCCCAAATGCGGTATGACACTGGTCCCTGAAAAGGGAGCTGAAACCAGTGAAGAAGAGAATACCTACAAGAAAATGGTAAATAAGTTCAGGATTGCACTGATATTGAGTATTCCAGTATTTATTATTGCCATGTCTGACGTTATCCCATTTCTTCATCTCCAGATAATTGCTTCAAAAAAATTATGGAGTTGGGTAGAATTTCTTTTAGCCACACCTGTCATTTTCTACTCAGGAGGGATATTCTTTAAGCGTGGCTGGAGTTCAATACGAAGGTGGGCGCCAAATATGTGGACATTGATCTCTATCGGTGTAGGTTCAGCATATCTCTTTAGTGTTTTTGCACTATTGTTCCCAGGTATTTTCCCGGCACAGTTTAAGGACATGCAAGGAAATGTTCATCTCTATTTTGAAGCTTCTGCAGTTATAATTACCCTTGTGCTGATAGGACAGGTTCTGGAGTTAAAAGCACATGGGAAAACTAATTCCGCTATTAAGGCTTTGTTGAATCTTGTTCCACCTATAGCAAGGATAATACGAAACGGACAGGAAGAAGAAATACCACTTGAGCAAGTACAGGTTGGAGACATCCTGAAGGTGAAGCCGGGTGAGAAGATTCCTGTTGATGGCATTATTTCTGACGGGAATGCTGTTATTGACGAAAGTATGATTACAGGAGAACCCATGCCGGTTGATAAATCGAATGGAGATAAGGTGACAGGAGGAACTATCAATGGAAAAACTGTCTTTGAAATGACAGCTGAAAAAGTTGGGAACGATACCTTACTTGCCAGGATTATCGAAATGGTAAATGAAGCCAGCCGTTCGAGAGCTCCGATTCAAAAACTGGCAGATATAGTTGCTAAATATTTTGTCCAGATCATTATAGCAATTTCTCTTATTACGTTTATTGTTTGGGCAATCTGGGGTCCCCAGCCGGTTTATGTTTATGCATTTGTCAATGCTGTATCTGTTTTGATTATCGCTTGCCCTTGTGCACTTGGGCTGGCTACTCCGATTTCAATAATGGTAGGTACGGGTCGTGGGGCACAAATGGGTATTCTGGTAAAAGATGCCCGTGCTATTGAGGAGATGAATAAAGTTGACACATTGATCATAGATAAAACCGGTACAATAACTGAAGGGAAACCAAGTCTTAAAGGATATAAATCGTTTGGTAGGTTAACCGATGAAGATATCCTGATGCTTGCTGCTTCGATTGATACAAACAGTGAGCATCCTCTTGCTGAAGCCATAGTAAAAGGGGCAAGAGAGAGAAAAATTAAATTAACGGGATTAAATAATTTTGAATCGGTTACAGGTAAAGGAGTACAGGCACAATACCAGGATAAGAAAATTGGTCTTGGAAATCAAAGGTTAATTGATGACTTTAAGGCATCGCTGAATGATGACAACAAGGATCTGGTTAAAAACTGGCAAGCTGAAGGACAAACTGTAATGTATTTAATTTTGGACAATAATGTTGAAGGAGTCATTGGGGTTGCCGACAAGATAAAAGAAACTTCTTCAAAAGCCATTCAAACGTTACAAAAAATTGGTGTAAAAGTTATTATGCTTACTGGCGATAACGGTATTACAGCCAAGGCTGTCGCTGATGCATTAAATCTCGATGGCTTTATAGCTCAATGTATGCCTGATGATAAATACAAGAAAGTTAAAGAACTTCAGGAGCAAGGCTATATTGTAGCTATGGCAGGTGATGGTATTAATGACGCTCCTGCCCTCACTCAGGCAAATATAGGGATAGCAATGGGCACAGGAACAGATATAGCAATGCAAAGTGCAGAAATCACTTTAGTTAAAGGCGACCTAAATGGAATTGCCAATGCTAAGAATCTCAGCAGAGATGTTATGCGTAATATCAAGCAAAATTTGTTTTTTGCATTTTTTTATAACGTTCTGGGTGTGCCTGTAGCAGCAGGAGTATTATACCCTGTATTTGGAATATTACTTAGTCCTATCATTGCTGCAGCAGCAATGAGTTTCAGTTCAGTATCGGTAATTAGTAATGCCCTTCGTTTAAGAAGAAAATAATGGAAGCAAAATTAAAAACGCTCATTTTTGTCCAAAACCTGGCTCAAAACTGGCGCATAAAAAAAGAGTTACAATTTTTAATGTTGTAACTCTTTGATTTTCATTGTGGGCCCAGCTGGGCTTCCTTCGACTCGCTACGCTCGCTCAGGATAAACTTCTCGCCCGCCACGCAAACAAAGCAAAAAAGCCGCGAAAGGCGGCTTTTTTGCTTTGTGGGCCCAGCTGGGCTCGAACCAGCGACCCCCTGATTATGAGTCAGTATTTTGTTTTATTTCCAGAAATATATATTTTTGTATATAAAATGAGATATATGTGGATTGAATTCCAGGCAAAGATGGGGTCGTTTCGGGTATTCTCTATAGGGGATGTAGAAAAGCAATTTCCATCCATGAATCTAATGAACTTGGTCCGCTGGCAGAAGAAAGGGTACATTCAAAGGCTGAGAAATCGATGGTATGCTTTCAATGATTCGGAAAGCCACGAGAACATTGAATGGCTGGCAGCCAACCTGATCTATGCGCCTTCATATGTAAGTTTACATACTGCGCTATCCTGGTATAATCTGATTCCGGAAATGGTAGCCACAACCACATCTGTTACTACCCGGAAGACCAACAAATTCAGCACGCCTCTGGGGAATTTTGATTATCATAGAATCAAACCGGAACTATTTGGCTTTGGCTATGCACTTGAGGACATTGACGCCTACAGGAGCGAAAGCAATAGTAGCAGAAAGATCATGGTGGCAACTCCGCAGAAAGCGATTCTCGATTTCTTCTATATCAATAGCTTCTATAACTCCGAAATAGATATGGAAGATCTGAGATTGAACGATACCGAGCTGGCAAAAATCGTAAACAATGAGTTCTACCAGTACCTTACCAGATATGAAAGCAAAGCCTTGGAGGATAGAATTCAGTTAATGACTAAAACGTATGGCTTATGATAAGCTTCGATGAAATAAAATCCTTTTTTGCAGAAAGTCTTCGAAGGAATCCTTCCCACTTAGAATACATGCTAAAGGAGTATTTCCATTACCGGATGCTGGATATTATTTTTTCAGGAGAGTATGCTTCTAGGTTGAGTTTCATTGGAGGCACCAGCCTCAGAATCCTGCATCATATCCAGCGCTTTAGTGAAGATCTCGATTTTGATTGCTTCAAACTGTCCAGGGAAGAATTCTTTCATCTTACGGACAAGGTCATCGCAAAGTTAAGAGAGGAAGGGATTAAAGTTGAAGCCGAGGACAAGGAAAAGGATCTCAAGATTACGGCATTCAGGCGAAATATAATATTCCCGGGCCTGTTGTTTGAATTGGGATTGACTGGTCACCATGAAAAAAAGCTTCTGATCAAGATCGAATGTGAACCCCATTATTATATATACGAACCAGTAAAGCCAATTATTCAGAAGTTCAATGTCTTTACACAAATCTTTGCCCCTTCCCTGGCTATTCTTCTGTCTATGAAAACAGGAGCAGTTCTTGAAAGAGGAAAAGGCCGGGATTACTATGACTTCATCTTTCTCTCGGGCATTACGAATCCCGATTTCGGATATCTGGAAATGAAGTTTGGGATTACCAACCACGACCAATTATATGAAAGGATCCTAGAATCCTGTGAAACAACTGACTTCAATCTTAAGTCACGCGATTTTGAAAAACTGATATTCGATCCGGCCGAAACAAAAAAAGTACTTCTTTTTAAAGAATATATCCTGCAAAAATATGGTCAATAAGGACTTAATAATACCAAAATATGTATCCTACATAACCAGGTACCATACAAAGATGGATCGTTCAAAACTTATTAATATGACATGAAAAAAAATAGTACCACAACAGCAGATCAAATCCTTACACAAGTAACCGACTACTGTCAAAAATACCTGGATAATGAGTATACGGAAGTCTGTAATCAAGTATTTCAAGATTTGCTTGAAAAAAATCCAACTGTTCTTAACCGGGGAAAAGCCGGGATCTGGGGAGCTGCTATTGTCTGGGCTGTAGGAAGCATCAATTTTCTGGGTGACAAATCCTTTGAGCCCTACGCCTCGCTGGCCGACGTTTGTAACTATTTTGATGCAAACACATCATCGGTTGGACAAAAGGCGGCAAAAATCAGGAAACTGTTAAATATTGACCGGTTTAACCCAGATTACCAGACGACAAATGCTGCAAGTGATTTTCTCAACAGTTTGGTAATGACCCCTGAAGGCTTTATCGTTCCTGTTGACATGTTTGAAGATGATTCTGAGGAGGTTGAAATCGGAGACCCGGAAGACAATGAACCAGTGGAATACATGCTAGTATTGAATTCATCAAAGAGTGTGAGCAACGCCACATTATACCAGTTGGAACATCTTATTAAAATGACAATTTCTAAAGAAAGCAAATTCATAGAGATTGAAAAACAACATGTCAGAACTGTTTTGATCACTTTCTTCGGAACACTTGCAGACATTGAATTATTGGATAACAAATTACGATTCTCTGACTTTGAGATCGCAAACATTTACGCTGAAGATCCGGAGAATGATGAATAATTTAACCGTACTATGCAGATCTCTCAAACTACCAACCAGCTCCACAGGATTCAATTATAAAGGATTACTCTTAACCCATTTATCGATCGACTTAAACAATATAATTTCCTGCTGTTTTTCGATTAAAAACTGGTTTTCAGAGTATAGTGACAATATGGATCGACCGTGGACAATTTTGCTACCTATTTCTATATTGGAATATTGTGCCAACCCTTCTACCAACCTTTCTACTAACCTTACTGCCAACCCATAGATAGTACTATGAAGACGTCAGTGAAAGACATTACTAAGGATTTAAGTTATCCGGTATTCGGATTTGGATATTTTTACACTTATAATCCTGTTATTCAGGTATTTAATATTGTAGAACTCAAAAATGAATTCTATGCAGCTAACTCACAACTTGTTTATTCAATTGTTTATCCCAACAAAAAAACCAACCAGTCGGGTGTTACTCCAAGTGGTTGGTTATCAACTGTGGGCCCAGCTGGGCTTCCTTCGACTCGCTACGCTCGCTCAGGATATACTTCTCGCCCGCCACGTAAACAAAGCAAAAAAGCCGCGAAAGGCGGCTTTTTGTGCTTTGTGGGCCCATCTGGGCTCGAACCGGACCGAGGGAAAAGGAATGATCCTGGGGATCATTCCCCCGAGGTGCCAGACTGTCGCGGTGGCTTCGAGACCAGCCAGAAGTGGGAAAGGCAGCCATTGATGGCTGCCTGCGGGTGGACCCAGCTGGGCTCGAACCGGACCGAGGGAAAAGGAATGATCCTGGGGATCATTCCCCCGAGGTGCCAGACTGTCGCGGTGGCTTCGAGACCAGCCAGAAGTGGGAAAGGCAGCCATTGATGGCTGCCTGCGCGTGGGCCCAGCTGGGCTCGAACCAGCGACCCCCTGATTATGAGTCAGGTGCTCTGACCAGCTGAGCTATGGGCCCGGTAGAAATTAGGTCATTTTTCGGACTGCAATGTTACACCATTTCCGGGAAATATGCAACTTTTATTTCACCACTACTTTCCTCATATCCCTCGATATTTCAATCTCAGGCCTGCACTCAATATTGACATAATCTGCAAGCGGATCTGGCATGCGGCGGATAAATTATTACTGCTTTGCTTAAAATAGCCAACACAATGTAATGAATAACTTCAATAGCAAAAACAATTGGTTGTCATCTTTAGTGATAATATACATCAAGGGGTAAACTAATCGTTTACGGTCTCTCTATAGAACAATATTCCTTCAATGAATTCCCAATGATAGAAAAAAGAAATCCATTAATCCTCATTCTTCTGGTAATACTTGCCTTTAGATGTGTTTCTCTTCCATCCCTTGTAGCTCAGAATAAATCAGGGGAGTCTCTGAAAAGGTATGCTGACCCTGACGCTATTGATCCCCTGAACATTAATTTTGATGAGTATTATGCCGAGGATCTGTCACCATTGAGATTTGCAGCTGATATGGCATATGAGAAAAAGGAATATCTGAAAGCTGCGAAAATATACCTTTATATAGTTAACAGGAACACAGATGATGCTGACAGTTATTATAAAATAGCCGGCTGTTATTCACAACTGGGTATGGCTGAATATGCTATCAATTTTCTGATTCTGGCAGTTAATGCCGGTTATTATGACTTCAGTAAGATAAAAAGCGACGAAACGTTCAGTATTTTAAGAAAAAATCCTGAAACTGATGCCACGTTTGAAGAGCTGATAAAATATGGAGACAAGTTCGGGCAAACAAGGTATTATAAAGTTACCAAACTTGAGAAATGCCTTTTATTCCTGCCAGATGATTATGATCCTGATAAGCAGTATCCTTTAATCATAGGATTACATGGTAACGGAAGCAATGCTTATCTTTTTTCAGATTTATGGAAGTATATAAAAGATGAAGGAGTAATTTTTGCAGTCCCCCAGAGTCCTTATAATTATGCCACACAAGGAGGCAGGTATACACAGCAATGTTCATGGAGTATTATTTCAAATAATAAAAACCTGTGGGAAGTGGCAGATCCTCTGATGATAGAATATTTCCTTGATATAACAAGAGGTATCAGTGCAGAATATAATATCAGTAAAAAGATACTGTTTGGTTTTTCCCAGGGTGTTGCTTTTGCATATGCTGCAGGGATAAAGTATCATGATGTTTTTGACGGACTTATATGCTTTGGTGGCAGGTTGCCGGATCCTGGTGAGTATCCGTGGTTCCTTTCTGCTGCTGACCTTAAATCGAATAACGATCTGAAGATTTTTATTGCGCATGGCACAAAAGACCAGGCAATAAACCTGTCAGAGGCCCGTAAGTCAAACCGGATACTTAAAGAAAATGGATATAAAACCCGGCTCGAGATTTTCGAAGGCGGTCATTATGTGCTTGGAGATGTGCTTAGGGAAGGTTTAAGGTGGATTAATTGAATAAAAAAATGCCCCGTTCTGCGGGGCATTTTTTCTTATAGCGTACTTCAGTTTCTAAAGATATCCGCCGTTCTGAACCATATTGGGATTAGCATCCAATTCAAAAAGTGGAATAGGGAAAGCATATTTATATGATCCATAAGCAGGTCCCTGGTGTGTCTGGTTAAATACATCAACCAGTGGAATATCCCTGTGGGTACGGGCCAGGTCGTGGAACCTCAGGCCTTCGAAGCAGAACTCTCTCCTTCTCTCGAGAAGGATATTATCTTCGTTAACCTCGGTATAAGCCAGTGCACCTCTCTGTGCAGGAACCATATTCAGATATGTCAGTGCATCAGGATCAGCATCATTCAGTCTCCAGAGAGCTTCAGCATAGTTCAGTATAACCTCTTCATAACGCAATACGGGTACGTTGTCTGAATAATCGTATGAAGGATATTTACCAAGGTTGCAGTAATCCCTTGTAGGCACATCAGGATCGGGGCCTATCATATCCGGAGCAGCTCTTACATCTCCCGGGTCAAAGCAGTCGTACAGGTCTGTAAGTGCCTGGACATCACCATAAGATTTACCTCTGTAGATATACTGCAGTCCGTTGATATTAGCATTGTCCACTGAACTGAATGCAAGCTCAAAGATTGAGTTCACTGCACCGTCGATGAGGAACGAATTGGCATAGTCGGCACCCGGGACGATGCTGTAATTATTTGAACCTATGATTGCCTCGGCTGAGGATACGACTTCAGACCAGTTGCTGAAATAAGTTGCCACCCTTACCTTAAGTGCATGGGCACCCCAATGGGTGAAAAACTGTTTTGAATCATCATCCAGCGACGGATCCATAAGGGAAATAGCCATATCGATATCAGCGTAGATATCTGTTACGTTATTCTGCCATGTATCCCTTGAGGGATATTTATCTTCACCTTTATACTCCTTGATATAAGGTATACCAAGGCCGTCAGCATCACCATTATGCATCTGCCCGTAATAGATCAGTAGGTCGTAATGGGCAAGCGCCCTTAAAGCGTATGCCTGACCCTTATAATGTTCCAGAAGGTCCATATCGCCTTGGAGTTCTTGAGAATCCTGGGAAAGAATAAAATTTGCTGCAAGTATGACATCATATGCATTTGTCCAGTGGCCATCGAAGCTATTGGTGTAATCCATCCTGGCATCTCCGACAAACCTACCAGAGTTACCGTTTGAGAAGCAATTATCGCTCCTTACTTCACCCCAGATGATAAAATCTCGACCATAGTAACCACTCCCGGTCATTGTATTGTAAGCACCATTTAGAATACCTTTCACATCCTCGACACTTTTTATACTAACATCAACAGATTTTACCTGTGCAAGGGAGGGATCCAGGGCTTCCTTACTGCAGGAGGATAGTACACCCACCAGCAGTGCGATTGTGAATAATGTATATATAATTTTTTTCATTGTACTAGAAATTTAAGTTTATACCAAATACGATTGATTTGATAGGCGGCGTTTCAAGCCCGGTATATCCGTCGAAATTTGTTTCCGGGTCAAATCCTTTTCTTGTGTCCGGGTCAAATGCATAGGTGAACATGTTTGTTCCCCTTACATATATAGATGCGCCTGTTATCTTGGCCCTGGATATCAGTGATACAGGAAGCCTGTAACCCAATACAAGATCTTTAAGCCTTATATAATCGCCTTTAAACAGAACACGTGATGAAGTAGATACTTCATTGTGAGGTCTGAATGCAAATTCCATTTTAGGAATGTCTGTAATATCACCCGGCTGCTGCCATCTTTCCATCAATTTTTCAATACCATTGAAATAACCGACGGAATAAAGACCGTTGTCCCATGTATAGTGGTCCCATTGTTCCTCTATCAAGTTGCCACCTGCGACATATACGTTGGCATCAAAGTATATTCCTTTGAAGTCAATATGTATTCCAGCGCCGCCGGAGTATGTTGGAATGGCACTCTTGCCCATCCAGGTACGCTCAGCTTCATTATAGTCTTCCGTAATTGTCTCGGAATCAATAACATTGCCGTCTTCATCCGTTTCATTGACATACCACTGTGGCATACCTGTATCAGGATTAACTCCTGCCCACTCTTGCATGTACCACTCGTAATAAGTATGCCCTACTGCTACCTTTGCATAACTGTTGGATATTACAATATCATTTCCAAGATCATCTTTTGCAAGCTCTGTAACCTCGTTATGAAGGGTGGCAAAGTTGAAATTAAAACTCAGGTTGAAGTCCGTGCTGCGAATAACTGCAAGGTCTATCATTGTTTCAATACCTGTATTGAACATGGCACCAACATTCCTGGTGATGTTTGAAAATCCAGTTGTCCTGGACAAAGGAACATCTTGTAAGAGATCGTAGGTATCCTTGTTGAAATATGAAAAAGAACCATTTATCCTGTTGTTTAAAATTGCGAAATCGAAGCCAATATCATAGTTCTTATTCTTTTCCCACGTTAGCATTTCATTACCATATCCTGATAAATAAGAAGCACCAACTCCTGCATAATCAGCATTAAAGCCTACCAATTCTTGAAATGCATTCAGTCCTACACCAGAGTTACCACTGATACCGTAAGATGCCCTGAACCTCAGGTTGTCAATAAATGACACTCCTGCCATGAAATTCTCCTGGCTCATATTCCATGCAACACCAACTGCCCAGAAATTACCAAACCTGCGGTCTTCGGCAAATCTTGATGATCCTTCCCTTCTGAAAGTGAAGTCAGCAATGTACTTGCCCATGTAATTATAGTTCAGCATTCCCAGGTATGACAGGTTGGCCCAGTCAGTGAATGATGATGTAGCGTCGAAATTAGATCCTGCAGATGCAACGTTGGTAAGACCATCGGCAACAAAGTTTTCACCATAGGCATACATATACCATGACTTGAATTTCTGGTACTCGATAAGAGCTTTCAGATCTACCCTGTGATTGTCAAGGAAGTTCAAGGAATAATCCAGTGAGTTCTGGAACACCATGTTGAAATCAGTGTCAAGAACCGTGTATGCAGAACCATTTTCATCCTTGGAGTCACCATGATACCTGTTACGGTAATCCTTATAATGACCTATTATATAGTCAAATGCATATAATGACTTGAACTTCAGGTTGTCAATTATTTCATATTCAACAAAACTGTTGGATAGAAAACGGAGCATATGGTTCCACGTTATATTGTGCTCCTGCAGGTAGATGATGTTGAATATTGATGCACTGTAATCAATATTAGGTGTACCATCTTCATTATAAGCCGGTATTGTTGGCGGCATAAAATACTTAAGGATATGCGGGTTGCCAAAATAAGCCGATGTCTCAAGAAAAATATGATCCTGGTTGGTATAGGAAAAAGTATTGGACGTTGAGAAATTGATCCTTTTATGGAACTTCCTCTGGTAGTTAAACTGTCCGGTTATCCTTTCAAAAAGGTTACCTATAACCACTGATTCGTTATTCATATATCCCAGTGAAGTATAGAATGATGACACATTATCACCTCCTGAAGCAGATAAGTTCAGCTTATAGATAGGGGCATTCTTGTTTAAAACCACAGTACCCCAGTCGCCCTCAGGTCTTCCGATAGCATTCCAGTCTATATACTGTTGTACTCCAAATAAGTCATTGTCAACAGCAAAAGTGTAGGCCTGTGCAGGGGTTGTCAGGCTGTAATCTTCACCATAAGTGTTAAGAACAGCCTCAAGATAAAGCTCTTCCCTCTGGAGTGCTGTCAGCTCTTTACGCCCGTCAACGGCCTTGTTCTGAAAACCGTAGCTGGCTGACAGGTTAAATTTTGTTTTACCTGCCGAACCTTTGTTTGTGGTAATAACGATAACACCGTTTGATCCTCTTGCTCCGTAGGCTGATGTGGCAGAAGCATCTTTCAGCACGGTTATTGACGCAATGTCATCGCTGTTAAGGGCTGCAAGTGAGCTTAAGGATGAAAACGCGGTTGAACCGGTAATTTCTTCCTGGATAACAGGAACACCATCGATAACAATCAGCGGATCATTGGTTGCCGTAAGTGAACTTACACCCCTGATCCTGATTTGCTGCATTGACCCGGGAGTTCCGGAAGTGGCATTAATGGTCAAACCAGCCACTTTGCCCTGAAGGGCCATGTCAACCGAAGCAACGGGAGTATCTCGGAGATCAGTACCGGAAACCTGGACTGTTGATCCGGTCAGCTGATTCTTACCCCTGGTGCTATAACCAGTTACGATTATTTCCCCAAGGGCCTGGAGATCCTCTTGCATTACAACATCAATGACCGATCTGCCTGCAATGTCAATTGCCTGTGTTATCAGTCCCACAAATGAGAACTGCAATGTTGCGGCATTTTCGGGCACATCAATGGAGTAATTTCCGTCAACGTCCGTGATGGCACCAATGGTACTGCCAACAACAACAATCTGAACACCTGGTATTGAAGACCCGTCTTCTGCACTGGTCACAGTACCTGTGATCTGTCTGACCTGTGCCTGTGCTAGCTGTAAGCCCAGGAAGGCCAGGAACATGATTAAAACAGAAATTTTCTTCATAAGTTATTATTTTAGGTTTATAGAAGTGGAATTAGTGTTAAGTCCTAATGATCATATTCTTATATACAATATTGGATGTATTGAAATAATCATGATTTTTATAACAAATTAATCTCATACTTCCGGTTAATAACCAGGTTGAAAGTTTTAGTTTTTCCTGTAAGGATTCCCAAATATATAAAAATATTAATAAAGTTCTTATCTGTTCAGGTTTTATTAAAATACTCTATATTAAAAAAGCAATAAGGTTTTTAGTAATATTTCTAAAAATTTTAAAGTAACACAGATTTATAATCATATAATTCATCTTATTTGCATATAAATTTATGTAAATTAATCATTATAAGACAACTGTGTTTTTTTGTTTAATACATACCTTATTATGATGCTTAAAAGCCTTTTATGGTTGCGTTAATAGTCATTACGCCTTACAGTCAAAGAATTTTTGGATAAGACTTACCACCTTGCTGACATTCTCATTAAAGATTTTAATGACCTCCTGCCATGATACGGGTTCTTCATCCTCATGCCACGAATCATAATCAGTACTCATGGCAATTGTTACATAGGGTATACCCAGCTCATTGGCCAGGATAACTTCCGGTGCTATTGACATATTTACCAGGTCGGCACCCCATATACGGAACATTTTTGATTCGGCACGTGTCGAGAATCTTGGCCCTTCAATAGTAATAATGGTTCCTGTTTCATGCAGGTGAAATCCCAGTTCCTTTCCTGCTGCAATAAGGTTGGTTCTCATTATGCTGTCAAAAGGATCAGCCATAGTAGTGTGTTTCATATCGCCGGGATCAAAAGCATCGTAGAAGCTGAGATCCCTCCTGCGTGTGAAATCGATGAACTGATCGGGTATAATTATATCGCCTCTGCCTATCTCTTCACGAAGGCTCCCGCAGGCTGTGGTGGATATGATTTTGCTGCACCCGTTTTCTTTCAGTGCCCAGATGTTAGCCCTGTTGTTAACCTGTGTTGGAGGGATTGTATGGGATCTGCCATGCCGTGACAACAGGATAACATCCTTAGTATTTATTGTCCCTTCCAGGAGCATCGATGAAGGATCTCCCCAGGGGGTGGTGCAGCTTATCTCTTTCTGAGCTTTTAGTATTCCGGGATCTTCCAGCCCCGATCCGCCTATTATTCCAGTTTTCTCCATTAATCTTCTCCTATATACGACATCAGTACATTAATGGCTTCATCCATTTCGTTACCGAATGATATCAGTCCCGAAGGGTCGCCACCCATTACTATTATTCTTTTCTCTATTACATTGGTTTCGCTGAACAACCTGAATATATCCAGGGCAAGACCTGCAGTACCATATTCAAACTCATCTTTTGTCGTTGGCACTTTATTCTTAAGCTTCTGCCATTGTTCAAGATTGTGAACATGTATTATTGCATTTGTTCCGGGGTCGGCCTGGTAAATAGCCGCATGTGTCAGCGATTCGGAAGAGGCTTTGAGCGGACCGGTACACTTGATGGCATTATCCTCGAAATTGAAGCCTTCGACCCGAACGTAATGCCCGGGTTCCAGAACAGGTATTTCACCGGTTGATGAGGCTGTAATGAAGAACTTATTGCTTTCACCGTGGCGGCAACTCATATTACCGAAACCTACACCATTCTCATATGCCCCTATCAGGTCCATATTAAATAATACTTCCCTCCAGTAGTTGAGAATATTATATGGCTCATCAGGAATAACAGGCCCTGACTGCGTCCAGTAACAATTGAATTTAATAACTCCTTCCATGATTTAATCCTTTTTTTCTGATAACAATTTTCTGATATCTTCTTCTCTTGCCCTGCATATACCTTTTTCAGTTATTAAACCCGTAATAAGTTCAGCAGGTGTTATATCAAAACCATAATTGGCAGCCCTGGTATTTTCCGGGCATATCCTGGCATTTACTATTTCATTATTATACATACCTTCTACGTACAACACCTCCTTTTCGTCCCTTTTCTCCAGGGGTATATCATTTAAACCGCTGGCAATATTTGTGTCAATTGAGGATGTTGGCAGGGCTACATAAAATGGAATATTATTATGTTTAGCAGCAAGTGCTTTCAGGTAGGTGCCCGCCTTATTGGCAGTGTCACCATTCATGGCTGTACGGTCACTGCCTGTTATAACAATGTCAACTTCACCTTTTTGCATCAGGTAGCCGCCTGCATTATCGGTTATCAGTGTGTACGGCACACCGTGGTTTTCAAGCTCCCATGCTGTAAGCCTTGCTCCCTGGTTGCGGGGGCGGGTTTCGTCTACCCATACGTGTACCTTTATGCCCTTGTCATGGGCCAGGTATATTGGTGCGGTAGCCGTGCCATAATCAACGCATGCCAGCCACCCGGCATTGCAATGCGTAAGTATATTTACAGTGCCATCCTTTTTGTTCTTGCTTAATTGTTTGATGATACCCAGCCCTGTATCACCTATCTTCCTGCATCTGGCCTTTTCCTCTCGGGCAATTTCCAGGGCAGTCTTAAGAGAGGTTTTGGTAAGCCTGTCAGGTCTGCAATATTGTGACAATTGCTCCATTTGCCTGTTCACCGCCCATTCCAGGTTTACTGCAGTGGGACGTGCCGACATGAGGTATTTTGCAGCATTCCTCAGGTGCTCCCGGGTCTTTGTATAGGCGGTTATCTCCAGGCAGGCAAGGTACATACCGTAAGCGGCCGCAGCACCTATTAACGGGGCACCCCTGAGGGTCATGTTCCTGATGGCATTGAATACATCCTCAACTGTTCTTAAGGCAACGATCTCAAATTTGAAGGGTAATTTACTCTGATCGATGATGTTTACGGCAGTATCATCGTCTTTGTCAAGCCAGATGGATTCGTAATGTTTATCTCCGATACGCATTCCATACTTTTGTTTTATGAGCAATGAATCCTCAAAATTAATAAAAATTGAGGAATTAGTTGAATAGTTGGGGAGTTTAAAGGTTTAGATCGTATGTTTGAAAAGGCATAGGTCTTCGAAATAGATTAAATTTAAAGTGACAAAACTATTAATAACTTAATCTAAAGACCTATGCAAACACAAAGTAACAAACTAGATTTCAACGGACAAAATTTTTATTGCGGAATAGACATACATAAAAAATGCTGGTCCGTGACAATTGAGACTGATGATATAACATTGAAAACTTTCAGCCAGGAAGCTGATCCTGAACAATTTGTTAAGTTTCTAAGAAGGAATTACCCCGGTGGTAACTACATTATTGGTTACGAGTCAGGATATTTTGGTTTTAACCTTCAACGTTATCTGTCAAATCAAAAAATTGATTGCAAAGTTATACACCCTGCAGACATCCCTACCACCCACAAAGAAAAAGATCAAAAAAGGGATCCACTTGATAGCAGGAAAATAGCTCGTGCTTTGAGGACAGGTGAAGTTGATTCAATATGGGTTCCACCTTTATACCTGGAGCAGGATCGTCAATTACTAAGAGTACGCAGGATCCTGACAAAAGATATTACCCGGGTAAAGAACAGGATTAAAGCAATTTTGCAGATACATGGAATAAAATATCCTGACACATTCGAAAGGAATGGCAGTCATTGGTCTAAACGTTTTATTGCCTGGCTGGAAAGTATCAAACTTGACGAAACAACGGGTACTGAAGCACTCCAGGTCGTTGTAAGATATTTAAATTATCTCAGAGAAGAACAGCTAACAGTATCGCGGAAGATAAAATCATTAGCCTTTACGGAAAGATATAATGCCGGGTATTCAGAGTTAATAAAATTACCCGGTATAGGAATGTTAATAGCAATGATCATTCTTACAGAGATTGGAGAAATCAGCAGATTTAAAAGTGCAGATAACTTCAGATCTTTCATAGGCCTTATCCCCAGATCTCACAGTTCAGGCGACAAGGACTATCAAGGAAGAATAACTAACAGAAGTAATACTCATTTGCGCGCATTAATTATTGAAGCTACATGGAGTGCAATAAAAAAGGACCCATATTACCTGAATATATATTGTAACTATAAAAGCAGAATGAAACCGAATAAAGCATTAATAAGAACGGCCAGGAAGCTGGTTAATAATATTTATTATACACTAAAAAGAGTAAACGAATAAAATAAAAAAACTAATTTTATATGCTAAACTTACTGAGAGAGACCGCTCAAAACTCCTTGCAGCTCCTAACCGGATGACTGCTCAATCGTTTAGATTGCGGCTCTCTCTTTTTTATGTTAAACGTGATCTTGCAGCTCTTAATTAGAGATGACTGCTAATAGAAGAATGCATAAAAATTGGTAGAAAAGTATTGAATCATTGATAACATAATTTCCAGGCTTATGTTATCAACAATTCAATAAAACATAAAAAAAGGGTATCCTAAATTTGTTTTTCAACATAGAAG
>Ga0315541_1001091_pt1 | contig 26319 bp, 21 predicted proteins | sample SalMarSW160190MG_FD_203095 | JGI IMG/M metagenome (GOLD analysis project Ga0315541, IMG submission 203095) | Salt marsh sediment microbial communities from the Plum Island Ecosystem LTER, Massachusetts, United States - Salt Marsh Sediment SW1601-190 ...
TGTATGGTAAGATTTACATTTTGGACAATGTTTTCTGCCCATTTTTATTTCCTCAATTAATTTCTTATACTTAAATAGTTGCCATATAAATAGTTAACTGTTATTTTAGCAACCACTTTTTTTCTATTACGCCTAATTTCGCAAAACAGATAAAGCGTCACAAATTAATTTGTGGCGCTTTTTTTATGGATATTTCTTCTTCGTTCTGTAGCTACTTAAAAATATATCAGAAATTTCTATAAACAAATTATGTAAAAAAACTAAATAGAGCTTATTCCGTCACTAAGAATTATTAATCTTCTGAAAACTTTTCTATCTGAAAGATATATATTTCAGTATCTTTATCAAGATATGCATCCTTTGGCAAAAACGCCTTGTGGCTGCAAAGATTTTCTAAAAAAGTCTTCTTGTCCCAGCCGGTTTCTTCTGCAACCTGTGGGAGAAATACTCCTGTCCGCATACCTTTCTTAACATAAACACCATCTCTACCCATTTTTATTTCATCAATACTCTTGACCCTCTTCATTGGAGTAAGCACAGAAATTTCAATAGAAATATCTTTCAGTTCACTTCTTGTAACTGGATTAAAACGATAATCCTGAAATGTGGCTGACACAGCCATTTCTGCAACCGCCTGATAAAGAGGCATCTGAGCCATCAACTGACCAATACATCCTCGCAAGTTATGATTTTTAGTTAAAGTAACAAAAACTGCTCTCTCTTCATTCAAAATTTCAGACTTTGGCTTTTCAGGTTGTATTATTTCCTTATTATCAAGATAATATTCTATACTGCGTCTTGCTAAATCAAGAAGATATTCTTTATCTGAGGGAGATAATTTTGTTTCCTCACTCTGTTGGGTTTTCGGAAAAACAATTGAGGAATAGCCGACAACTCTGGAAGAGGTTGTATCACCCATCGCATCACCAGAATTTGCATATTTCAGCAAGACTCCCTGGTCATATCCAAAGTGCTGCAAAACCTTTGTGAATACATAAAAACCAAAATAGCCGCACAATTCAGACTTTCTGGAGAAAATGTCCTGCTGCAAAGTATCCCACTTTTTCTTCTGAATAAGGTCAATAGTATGCCTGTCCATCTTAACCGCTGTATGATAATCATAATAATGCGACATATCACTGCTGGCAATTAACAAGATTGTTTTATCGCTTTCTTCAATTATATTAATAATTGTTTCAGCTAATTTATTTAGAAGTGATAAATCATTGGTCGCAACCAAAATTGGTACTATTTTAAAATTCTTCATTTGATATTGGAGGAATGGTATCTCTGCTTCAATGCTGTGCTCTGGGCGATGCACAAACTCCTGAAATTTAAATTTCTTATCTGCTTTTAAAATATTAGAGACTATTTCTTTGTCAATAGGCACAGTACCGAGAGGGGTTTTATAATAGTCCCCATCGTAAGCTGAAACATAGCCAGTATTATAGTGATGACTTGGTCCAAATAATATAACTGTATCATAATGCTTATTTTTAAGAAGTGAATATCCATAGGCAGCTACCTGCCCTGAGCAGATATAACCAGCGTGAGGGGATAGAATACCAAATGGAGTAATCTTTTGCTTATCTTCATCTAATTTTACATTTTGAAAGAATTTCTCAAGCATATTTTCAAGCTCTTTTTTACTATCTTGATACCACTGTCCAGCAACAGCAGGTTCTCTGGTCTTTGCGTAAGAGATATTAAAAGCTATAAAGCAAATTGTTAAAACCGCAATAATTCTGGTAGTTATTTTCCCCTCGCTTTCCTTAAGAAAAGAGTAGAATCTATAAATATAAAAAAGAGAGGCAATTATAAATAAATTGCCCCTCATTACCATTCATTTATCTCATCAGGAGCACTTTCTTTACTGCTGTATTCTTGCCTACCTGAAGTTTGTAGAAATAAATTCCGTTTTTAACAGACTCACCATTTTCGTCTTTGCCATTCCAGATATAGTTATGAGTATCTCTGTCAAGGATGCTGTTATTAATCAAGGTTTTTACAATTTGACCTTTTATGTTATAAATTGTAAGACTAACAACAGCTCTTTTTGGAAGATTAAATGAGATTGTGATCCCGATTTTATCGGGATTGAATGGATTTGGATAACTTGATAAGTTATTTTCTACTTGAGAAAATTCATTTTCATCAACAGCAGTTTCCTCGTATGTATAAGTATATCTATAGGAATTAATCCAGTTCCCACCTTCCCAATATTGACCTAACCATTCAATCCTATTTCCATCTGCATCATAAGAATAAGTCTCTTTCCACTCATTAATCCAGTTCCCACCTTCCCAATATTGACCTAACAGTTCAATCCAATTTCCATTTGCATCATAAGAATAAGTGTCTTTCAACTTATTAATCCAGTTTCCACCTTCCCAATCTTGCTCTAAGCATTCAATCATATTTCCATTTGCATTATAAGAATAAGTGTATTTCCACTCATTAATCCAGTTTCCACCTGCCCAATATTGATCTAACCATTCAATCCTATTTCCATTTGCATCATAAGAATAAGTGTATTTCCAATCATTAACCCAATTTCCACCTACATGATATTGACCTAAGCATTCAATCCTATTTCCATTTGCATCATAAGAATAAGTTTCTTTCCAATCATCAATCCAGTTGCCACCTTCATGATATTGACCTAAGCATTCAATCATATTTCCATTTGCATCATAAGAATAAGTTTCTTTCCAATCATCAATCCAGTTGCCACCTTCCCAATATTGACCTAAGCATTCAACCATATTTCCATTTGCATCATAAGAATATGTGTCTTTCCAACTATTAATCCAGTTGCCACCTTCCCAATATTGACCTACGCATTCAATCATATTTCCATTTGCATCATAAGAATAAGTGTATTTCCAACTATTAATCCAGTTTCCACCTTCCCAATCTTGACATAACAATTCAATCATATTTCCATTTGCATCATAAGAATAAGTAAATTTCCACTCATTAATCCAGTTTCCACCTTCCCAATATTCACCAAGCAACTCAATCAACAAAAAATCTCTTTCATTTCGTATATCTGAAATGGAAAATCGTGTATTTTTTCCCAAAGTTGATTTACTCTCAAACATATTTTGAAGTGCAGATGGGATTTTGTTTTCAATATTGATTTTGGGAGCAATTTTGAACATTCTTTGTAGAATACAAGTCATATGAGCTTTTCTATTCAACATTTGATTTTCAAACATTTCTCCCGATAAAGGAGATTTGCTTGTTCCTGCAAAAGCTCCAGATGCGAGCATAATGCTTACTCCAAGTAAAATAAGTAATGTCTTTTTCATAAGACACCTCCATTAAATTTGATAATTATTTATTTAAAATTTTGAAATTTCTGTCAAGTAAAAAATTACTAATCTTGGAAATTTATAATAATATCTTTTAAAGCATTAAAATTACTTAAATTTTAAAATTATTTATCTCATCTTTCAAAGAATAAAATTTATATCTTTATTTCTTTGCTTATTTGTTATTAAATTTATAATTACATTAAGTAAAAGAATACTTCCAATAAACAAAATATTAGTTTCAATACTGAAAACTGGCAAAAAAATTACGCCAACTAATAGTCCACCAAAAGTCGCTCCCAGAGTATCCAAAAAATAAAATGATACGCCTGAAGCAATCTGTTCATTTTTATATTTCTCAGTCAATACTTTAGCAAGGATTACTCCTTCAAAAGCTGCTACTAAAAGGTTAAATAGGAAATAAATGATAACAGGCAGAGACCAGTCAGCCATAAGGTAAATTAGCAAGATAACCATTAGACTTAAAGCAAAAAGCCAAGAAACAGGTATATTTATTCTTTCAGCAAAAATAAATCCGAGAGTGAGTCCCAACATAAATGAAATTGTAAAAATGGCAATGACAAAGTACACATACCCAAACTGTATCTGGAAGATATTCAAAAGAATAATCTGCATCACAAATGCTGAAAAACTTATGGAAAAAATATTAAGGTCCTGTATAAAAGGCGATTTTCTGCTTTGAATTTTGTTAAAAATAAGAGTGATAAGAAGCATAATAAGTATAGCAAAAATAAAGACTAAAATCTTGTAATCTTTCAAAATCTTTATAAATTTTTCAAAACTTATGTCTAAATGTTTTGCCCAAAATTGGATAGTAAAAAGATATGCTTGTGGATAAAGATTTTCGTTAATTGTAACTCTTTCATCTGCTATTGCATTTTGAAAATTATCCAGACGGAATTTGTTGCAGGTATCAAAGATAAGAGCTTGATTAAACCAAACTCCACTTTTATTTCTCTGCTTCATTCTTTCAGTAAGTTTATTAACATTATTGGATATATATGTTCCTCTACTGCCGATAAAAATGTTCTGTTCAGCTGGAATAACAATAATCCCGCCTTGCGGGACAAAAACCTCAGAGAAAGTCTGATTTATTGTAGCATTCAGTTTAGCTAGTTCCGGTAAGAGAAAATTTTCTGCATTACTGCCTGTTATGGCTGCTATACTTTCATCTGAGATGAGGTGAGATTTCAGCAATTGAAAGAATTCAAGAGTATAAAATCTGTTCAGGAATATTGAGGATGGGTCAGGAAAATCAATATAAATTATATCATACTTTTTTTGAATGCTTTTTAGAAAGCGGACAGCATCCATCTGAATGAATCTTACTTTTTCATCTCCCCCTTTATAAAATAGGCTTTGTTTGATTATGTTTTTTTCCAATTCAAGATAGTCCACTTCTTTGACATACTTATCTTTCAATATCTCTTGCAAATATCCATTAAGCAGACCTCCGACAAGCAGTATCTTTCTTGGCGCAGGATGTTGAAGCAAAACAAAATTAACCATTTCTTCTGCATAGTTTTTATTTTCTGAATTGGCAAAGAGAACGCCATTCCAATAATAATTTTTTTGCTGTGCACTTTCCGTTACATCAAATCTTCCAAATTTAGAATCTTGAGTGGAAATTAACTTATTTGGCGAGTAGCGTGTTGCATAGTTAGTCTGAAAAATATCATTAGAAAAAATTATGGCAATCAAGATTAAAATTCCACTAAAAAGAAACAATCGTTTTCTATAGAAAAGAAATAGACCAAGAAAACTTAGGAAGCCTGCCAATAATAGAATAGAAAAATTGCTAAGAAAGGAAATCAAAGCAAAGAACAGAATCCCTCCAATAATCATTCCGATACATTCCAGGATGTAAACAGTATGAACTGGCTTATTCACTTTAGAAATCAGTTTGCAATTAAGCGGAAACAAAAAGCCAATTAAGAGACAGCCTGGTGCTAAAATAATCAAAGCTAAAATTATTAGTGATGGAATATCAATAAGAAGTCCAGAAATTACTGCGAACTTATCTGCCAATATCCTTATAAAGAGGAATTGAATGGGTAAAACAAGTGTCAAAATCGTGACTAAGGAATAAACATACTTTTGAAGATTTTTTTTAATATTAATAAATTTGTTTAGTAAGGTTCCCACGGCAACAAGAAGAAGCCAAAGTGATAAAAAAATAGCAAAGACAATTTCATTGCCATTCACCGCTACCATAAGTTCACGAAGGAGAATAGTTTGCCCAATTGCGGAAATTATGCCAACAATTATGAATAATGAATAATGAATATTGAATGATGAATGTGGAATATTAAGTTTTGAAGGATGTATTTTACGATACCAGAGTGACATTGTTTTTTTGAATGTCCTTAATTTTTGTAAATATTACTTACTGAAAAGCGAGAGGAAACAAAGTCTAAAATTAATTCTTTCTCATTCATTATTTTTTTTGTGATACACTCATAATCTAACACTCTTTATTACTCATTCTTTCTTTTCTAATTTTTTCGTAATTCAATATTCATTATTCATTATTCTACTTCCACACCCCATAAATTTTCTCCCCACAGAACTTGCATTTCCCATCTTTTATATTCATTGACTCAATGAAATATCCTGAGCGGTCTATTATTTTCTTACCACATTTCGGACAGAATGTATCTTCGGCATCTGTAGAAATATTACCAATATAAACATATTTAAGTCCTACATCCAGAGCGATATCTCTCGCCATCTCAAGTGTTTTTAATGGAGTTGGTGGACGGTTAAGAAGTTTATATTTTGGGAAAAATCTGGAGAAATGGAGTGGATAATTAACTCCAAGAGAATCTCTAATCCATTCGCACATTTCGCGTATTAATTTTGGGTTGTCATTTGCTTCAGGTATAACCAGATTTGTAATTTCAAAATAAAGTCCTTCTTCTTTGGCTATTTTCAATGTATTTAGTACAGGCTGTAAGGTGGCTGTTGTATAGGTTGAATAAAATTCGTCTGAAAAGCCTTTTAGGTCTATATTTGCTCCATCCAAATATTTGCAAAGTTCGCGAAATGGTTTTTCATTAATATATCCACAGGTAATAAAAACTGTTTTAATTCCTTCCTTGTGAGCAAGTTTGGCAATATCCAGCATATATTCGTAAAATATTGTTGGCTCGGTATAAGTGAAAGCAATGCTTTTACAATTATATTTTTTAGCAGCACTTACAACTTCTTGTGGAGTCATTTGCATTGCTTTTACCTCATTTGGCCTGGATTGCGAGATTTCCCAGTTCTGGCAGAAATTACACCGCATATTGCACCCAACAGTAGCTATAGATAATGCTTGTGTGCAAGGATAGAAATGGAACAACGGTTTTTTCTCAATCGGGTCAATATGTATTGCTACTGGTTTACCATACACCAATGAATAAAGTTTTCCTTTTATGTTTTTTCTTACTCCGCAAATTCCAATTTGTCCATCATCTAAAACACATTTATTGGGGCAGAGGTTGCATCTCACTAAATTATCTGGCAGTTTTTCATAGTATTTCGCTTCTTTTAAGGACTCGTTTTTATCTCCGGATAAACAAAATAACGATAATAAAATAATTAATATCAGGATAAAATATATTTTTTTCATCTGAAAATCCTTTTGTAGTTCAATTCGGGATAAACCCGAATCTACCCGCCTGCTTGCGGGTAGCAACAGGTTTATCCTGTTGCTGCTTCTGAAATTTTCATTCTCCTTTGCCTGCCCCGTTAAATCTTTTCCTATTTAATGGGGTGTCCCGATTTATTAGTCTCGGTCAGGTCGAGCCTGAACGGATCGGGGCATGTATGTTTCATTTACAATAACTCCCAAAAATTAACTATAATTTTTCATAAATTGTATCAAAAAATCTCTCTTGTAAAATCAAGCGTTGTTTAATTTATTTGCACTTATGAATGTGAACTAATTATTGATATATCATGGACAGATTCCTTCATTAAATATCTTATCTAACGAGTGAATTATGAAAAAAATCTAAAACTGTTTAATAATTTCCTACTACTTTTTTGTCAGCAGCCCAAAGTCTACTTTGCAATCCATTCAATCAAATCAACCACTCTATTTGAATAACCCCATTCATTATCATACCAGGAAATAACTTTAACCAAATTCCCTTGCATAACCTTTGTTAGACTTGAATCAAAAATACTTGAGTGTGGATTCCCAATTATATCTGTTGAGACTAATGGGTCTTCTGAATACTGTAAAATCCCTTTTAATTCATTTTCAGCAGCTTTTTTCATCGCTCTATTGATTTCTTCCGCAGAGGTAGGTTTATTAACCACACATAAAAAATCAATGATTGAGCCATTTTGGACAGGAACCCGCATTGCCATTCCATCCAGTTTACCATTTAGTTCAGGAATAACTTTTCCTGTTGCTTTTGCTGCTCCTGTAGTTGTAGGTATAATATTTACAGATGCAGAACGGGCTCTGCGTAAATCTTTATGAGGTGCATCTAAAAGTTTTTGGTCACTTGTATATGCGTGAATTGTGGTCATAAGTCCATATTTAATGCCAAAATTATCATTCAATACCTTTACAACTGGAGCAAGGCAGTTTGTTGTGCAGGAAGCATTGGATACGATTTTATGCTCAGGTTTAAGCATATAATCATTCACGCCCAATACAATCGTGGCATCAATCTCATCTTTTGCTGGAACTGTTAATAAAACTTTTTTGGCTCCTGCTTCAAGGTGCTTGGCAATCTGTGCTCTTTTACGGAAAATACCAGTGGATTCAACAACCACATCAATATCCAACTCTTTCCAAGGCAATTCTTCTGGGTTTCTGATGGCAAAAACTTTAATTTCTTTCCCATTAACAAGCAATGAATCTTCCTTTGCTTCAACTGAACCATTAAACTTTCCGTGTGTAGAATCATATTTCAACAATTGTGCAAGCGTCTTCGCATCTGTAATATCATTCACAGCAACAACATTGAAATTGTTCCTTTCTTGCATAACACGAAAGACCAATCGCCCTATTCTGCCAAAGCCGTTAATTGCTATATTAACCATTCTTTATCTCCTTCTAAAATTTCTTTTTGAATTTTCCTTTATTCATTTGGAAATCTATGTCAAGAATTATATAAGAAATGAAAGATTTATCTTGCAAGAAAATTTAATTTGACAGTAATATTTCAATTTCAAAGATATAAAATTATGAAGAATCATTTTAAAGCTCTATTATTACTTTTCTGTTCTGCAAATCTTTTCGCTTTTCAGTCTCCTATCCTATTAGATGTAAAAGAGTCCACTTCTGATAGTCTATTTGTAGTTGAATATAAAATTGAGAATTTTCAGAATGGGGTAGAAACCAAAATGAATATCTATAAAAAAGATAATCTAAATATTATTAGGTTGGATGAACAAAAAATCATTGGAGATTATGGAGAGATAGAGAAAAAGGGAAAATATAAATTTGCAATCCCGCTGAATCTCTTGCCAGCTGGCTTCAACTTTAAAGATTATACCGCATTCCCCAAAATTGTTTTTGAAAACAGAATCTACTATGAAATGAAAAAAATTAAGAAAGGCTGTTATTCGTTTCATCAGGATAAAGAGAAAATAGCTTCTGAAACTACAGAAGGTTTTTATATAAGCAAATTTGAAGTCTCAAATGAACAGTTTGCCGCATTTATCAATGATGATGGGTATGAAATCAAAGAATATTGGCTGGTAAAAGAAGGGATAATGGAAAATCAGGAAGTGGGTTGGAACTTTCAGGGAAGATTTAAAATGTATGCTCTACTTGATTGGGATTTGAACGAGATACCTTACTGGAAATCGGCTGCATCCAATTTTATCTATGGACCTGTTACAAGTATAAGGTGGTTTGAAGCAAATGCCTTTTGTAATTGGATGGGATGTTCATTGCCAAGTCTGAGCGATATTTCAATTTGCTTTTCCTTTAACTCTATTGAAAATGACACTTTATTCAATCCAATTTGTTCAGAAATAAATGAGAAGGGTCAATTTCCATTACATTTTATTAAGAGTAATGTCTCTGAATGGCTAATTTTAAGTATTGATTCTAATATTCCGCCTTGTGGACCTGGCTGTCGCGAGATGTTTTATTTAAAGAATAATTCGCAGATGCATTATGGTTTTCCTGTCAAAGGAATTTCTTGCCCATTATACAACAACGAGATACTGGGATTTAGATATATTATAATGAGATAGAATCTTAATAGTAAAAATAAATTTCATCAAATGACTAATATTTTTTATCTTTATGATATTAGTTATAAGTATAACGATTTAAAAAGTGATGATTTAATATTATGAGTCCGTTATAAAAAGTCAGATTTATGAAATAAGAAACCGTCGAAAAGTTATTATTAAGTTGCGTTTTTAGCAACCCACAATTTATCCTCAATTCCTGAGCTCGTCAGGAACGGGCTTAATTGGGGATGTGGGTTACTTTCAGAATATTTCACCTATGATACCTTTTTATAGTAAACTCATATTATGTAAGTTATTTATATTGAAGTAACTTAAATGAATCAGGAATTTGGATCTTATTATCTTCCCACTTTATATTTACATAAATTTCTCTAAAAGTATCAAGGGTTTTGGAAACACTTTTTGAAAAGACCTCTGAAGTTATAGTTGCTCCAGTAACAATATGAATAGGTCTCTCTTTTGTCAATAGATGCTGATTGCTTAGAATTGATAGGATATCAGTATTTAGAATTAACTTAACATAGGGCTCAGAATCATCTGAATTCAAAAAATTAATTCTTTCTACTTTTCCTTCAGCATCAAGAATAATTGCTAAATTACTATATCCTTGATAACCCTCAATCTCTGAATAATCAGCAGTTGTTAAAACATAATTTTCAATAGTATCAGCAAATACAACAGCAAATCTGCCAAGTTCTGTCTTATAAATGTAAAATTTTTTATTAGAAAAGTGATGTTTTAAGAGACAGTTGAATTTTCTATTATTTAGCTTTTCATAATGCAAATACTTTCGGTTGCTCATTCCCAAAAATTGAAAAGTGATAATAATCAATACTAAAATTGTTAAAAATATTTTTTTATTCATAATACAAAATGATATTTGCAAAATAGATGTTTTTAGGATTAGCCCCCTCATTTATCAGGGGGAACCTAAAAAGAAGAAATACTTAACCGATTCACTTGTCCCGTTAAATCCTTATTCATTTAACTGGGATAGGTTTATCATAAATACTTTCTGGAAGCTGGTAAACTGTTGAAACAGTTAAGATATTCTTTTATTTGTTTACCCCACAATAAATTGTGGGGCTAATCCTAATTCATATTTAATAATATTTTGCAGAAGTCATCATAATACAAAAGTATAGGAGATATCCTAAATTTTGGATATCTCCGTTTTTGATATCATTAGAATGTGTACATTGTTCCAACTTTAATAGTATAATCTGGTCGAGCATTGTTTTTTACACTATATGGGATACCAAGATGAAAAAAGATTTTTCTTTTTTCATAATCAAGACCAAAAGGACGAAATTCTAAAGAAAGGTGAATAGCATGGGAATAGAAACTCTCTTCCATCTTTTTCCATTCACTAACTTTCTTTTGCCAGGTTGCTTCATCTCCAAAATTTATCCAACCGCTTATTCCAACTCCAATGCCTATCGTAGAATATAAATCATATTCAGCTTTGACCATATAATTAAAGCGGTCTGCTAAATCTATATCAGATTTTCCATAGGCAGGATTACCGTTATTATCTAATATTTTCTTGGCTGTTCCACGGTAAATGTATAGTAGATGTCCAGCAAGTTCAACAATTCCTAGTCCCTCATGATGTAGAAATCCAACTTTCAGTTCATCAGCTCCATTGGAAACAGATTTAATAATCAAATCCTCATCTTTACAGATAGGAATCTTATAACCAGCACCTAAACTAAACTTGGCATAATAAAATGGTCCGAAATTTCTTTTATCTAAAAACATATACTTTCCACTCAACCATAAATCAGTTAAAGCACCTTCTTCTGTTTTTTTATATACATTCTGCTTTAACTTTCCAACTTCTGCATATGTATATTTTGTTAGTATTCCTAAATCTACATCTTTCAATAATCCATAGCCAAATCTAAAACCAATGACTTTCTTGGTTTGTTTTTGCAATCCTGTGCCAGATTTAATATCAACCATCTTGCCTTTATCAAAATCATACTTTTCAGAAGCATTAAAGTAGTTGATATCAATTCTAGGCCAGATTGTTCCTTTCATAATGCCTTTTGGGCAACCCATTACATCTTCAGCAATTAGGGAAGATTTCATTATTGTCAGCATAAACGCTAACATTATAAGTAGAATGGTTTTTTTCATTTTACTTAACTCCTTTTATTAATTTTTTAATAATAATGTGATTGAGACGCAAACTCAACTCGATTTCAAAAAAATTTTCCCGTTCCTCAAATATTACATAAGCAACCTTATTGTTTATTACAAAATAGGATTTAATATTCCTCCAACTATCAAAGTTGCGACAATCATAATTAGTGCTGATTTTATCATATCTTTTATTCCAAGTTCTTTTACTAAAATCGCAAAAGTCGCCACGCAAGGAAAATATATTTTAAGAACAGAAAATTTTTAATCAACTAACATCTCTTTAATAACTGATTTTAATTTAATAATAGTTTTGGGAGTTATTTCCCCAAGCCTTTTAATTAATCTCTGTTTATCAATGGTTCTAATTTGGTCTAATACAATCCATCCTTTCTTTTTCTGAAAAGTAATGTGTATACGAGTTGGATAAGAACGGGATTTGGTTGTCATTGGTGCAATAATAACGGTAGAGATGTATTTGTTTATTTCGTCAGGAGAGAGAACGACGCAGGGACGCGATTTTTTTATTTCATAACCAATTGTAGGATCCAGGCAAACGAGAAAAACATCATATTGTTTGACTACCATTCCCATTCTCCAATCTCTAAATCAATATTATCATCTACGATTAACTGATCATCATGACTATCGTGCATCATTTTGAAGGCCTTTTCCCAATCCTCCCTTGGTTTATACTTGATAGACATAATAATGATTTTTCCATCTTTAATCTCTAAATCAACATCCTTTTCAATGTGGCATTGTTCTATAATTGCCTTTGGGATTCTAATCCCTTTTGAATTACCTATTGGTATAATTGTAGTTTTCATTTTTCACCTCTGGTGTTATTACATTGTAATTACTTATTAATTGTCAAGGAATAATAGTAATTACTTATTACAAAATAAGATTTAATATTCCACCAACTATCAATGTTGAGACAATCATAATCAGAGCTGATTTTATCATATCTTTTATGCCAAGTTCTTTGACTAAAATCGCAAAGGTAGCCACGCAAGGGAAATACATTGTGAGAACCACAGATGCAATCACCATTTGATTCATTTTTAATCCTAATGGAACAAGCATTCCAACAGCAACATCTTTTCTGAGGAAACCAATAACTAATGCTCCAATTGCATCTTTTGGCAATCCAAGAATCCCTGTTACAACCGGTGCAGCAAGCCTACCAATGAACTCAATTATATGTAGAGCATAAAGGATATTCACAATGAGAACACCGAGCAGCACATACGGAACTGCTTCCTTCAAAAATCCTAATGTCCTAATCCACAGTTTTTTCAAAAGTGCAGGAAAATATGGGAATCTATATGGTGGAATTTCAACAAATATCTCTGGACTTTCTCCTTTCAAAATCAAATTAAGTAAAAGACCAAGAACAATCCATACAATAAAGAGCGTTCCAAAAACAAGTGCCAAGCCATGTGCACCATATTTGCCCACAAGTCCGAATACCATTGCAATTTGTGCCATACATGGAATTGCTATTGCCATAAGTGTTGCAGCAATAAAACGCTCTCTCTTTGTCTCTAACACCCGAGTAGCTAATGCACCAGGAACATTACAACCTATTCCAAGCAGCATCGGTATGATTGCTAAACCATGAATACCGAGCTTATGCATAAAATTATCAAGTAGAACTCCAAGGCGAGGAAGATAACCAGAATCTTCTAAAAAACTTAACACAAGATAGAATGCTACAATGTACGGTAAAACCATTGCAATGGGAACAAATAGACCAGTTGTTAAAAGCCCCATTGATTCTACGAAATCTATTCCACACTCAATTAGTTTACCAATTAAGACATCGTGAATAAATCCAGAAGAGCCTAATAATGCTGACAATTTCATCATTAAAGGTGCCCATAAATTTTCAAATAAGGGTTCAAGAATATATCCAATCAATGATTCCCCAATAAAACGAACAATTTTAAATGAAAGAAATAAAACGATGATTGCAATTGGAATCCCTGTTATGGAATGTATTGAAGCATCACCTATTCTTTCAAAAACTGTGTGATGGCGATGGGTTAACTTTTGAACTCCACTTATAATTTTACCAATTTCAGACCATCTTTCTTCATCTTTGTATTGATATGTACTGACCTTCGGTTCTTTCAATCTTGAGACAAGCTCTTTAATACCTTCACCAGTTATTCCGCAAGTTGGAACAACAGGAACCTCTAAAATTTGCTCCAATTTCTCCTTGTCAATATGAACTCCTGTATGTTTTGTTTCATCCCAGAAATTCAGGCAGACGACAAGGGGTATCCTTTTTTTGATGAGCTGAAGAGTAAGACTTAGGTTTCTTTCAAGATTAGTAGCGTCCACAATATTTATTACAATTGTATTGTTGTCATCATTTTCTTGGAGAGCATCATTAAGCATCTTAACCGCGACTTCTTCTGCCTTGGAAGTTGGTTCAAGAGTATAGGTACCAGGGACATCAATAACTTCAACTTTCTTTTCTTCAATCCGCATATATCCTTTTGTAAATTCAACCGTAGTTCCTGGATAGTTGGAAGCAATTACATGAACGCCTGTTAATCTGGAAAAAATAACACTTTTACCAACATTGGGGTTACCAATTAAAAGTATTTTTTTCATTTTACCTCTTTTGCCACGAACAAACACGAACTTACACGAACATTAATTCTTGATTTTTAGTAATAAAGTTATACTGATTTTTCATCTTGTTCCAATAAAACTTTGATTAAAGGTTTGTGCCTGTTCGTGGCTAATCTTTTTCAACTATAATTTTTCGTGCCATACCAAAGCCTAAAGCAACTTGAGTATTTCCAATTTGAACTGTAATGGGACCCCGCATAAATTGTGAGGAAATTTTCTTGATATTTACTCCTACTCGAATACCAAGTGCTTCCACCCTTCTACTGAAACCAAATCCACCATTAATTGCCACTACAATTCCCTGTTCTCTTGATTTCATCTCTGCTAGATTCACATTTTCCATCTTTGCTGTCTCCTTTCTGTTAAGTACTTTAATGAGCTGATTCTAATTCTTTCTTCTTTTGACAATCCGCACAGATACCGTAAATCTTCAAACAATGGCAAGTCATCTTAAAATTATTCTCTAAAGAGACTTTTCTCTGCAACTCTTCTATACCCTCTGAGTGAAATTCAATCATCTTCCCACATTTCTGACAAATAAGGTGGTCATGATGCTGATGACCAAAAATATGCTCGTAAAGATGCTTTCCGCTCTGCATTTGTATTCTACTAACAAAATGGCTTTTTTCTAAAAGATCCAGCGTTCGGTATACTGTTGCCCGAGAAATATCTTTCCCTTTCTGGTTCAGTTGAATAAACAATTCATCAGCGGTGAAATGAAAATGATTATCAAAAACCTGCTCAGTGATAATTTCTCTTTCTATTGACCATAATAGGTTGTGCTGTTGTATAAATTCCTGAAACTTTCTTACTTCATTTTTCACGATTTTTATCTCCATAAAATTGAGACCAAATCTCAATCTAAATAAATTGAATGTCAAGAATTTTTTAAAATCTTAAAAAATTATTGTTATGTTTATAATAAAAAGCCTGATTATCAAAACAGATAATCAGGCTTAAAATTGTATGCTAAATCAGAATGTTAAACCGAATCCAACTCCAGCAGTTACTGAATTATACTTTGCCATATTGTAATCTACATTTAAATTCAATACTCCTAATCTAAGACTCAAGCCAGCCGTTATGCGTGATTCATTCTCCCCATCTGAAGTGAAGTTAATTTCTTGTGGCACATTATTTTGAGTTGGTGTATCTATAAAGTAATTATATGTAAATTCCATTGAAGAATTCTCATACATATATCCACCATAAGGAGTAATATTCAGCATTTTAAATCCTATCGTCTTACTTACATTCAAACCAAATGCGGTTGCGTTTGCTGTAGCAATATTTCCTATTTTCATTGATTGAGTAAAAAACGATGCAGAAATATCTACTGGAATTGGAATAGGAAGCCATACTTTTGGATTGTGCTGAATTCCAAAACCAAAATAATTAAATTCACCTAAATTTTCAATTTTAGTTGTTGGCACATACCTTAAAACAACCTGAGTACCAAAAACTGTACCTACACTTAGTTGAGGTGCAAAAAGTGGTAGTGCCGGTATTTCACCTAATAATCCTTTCACCGGAAGAGGAATAACTTTCCCGGGCACATTTACGGTTGCAGTGTCACCAGATGGAGAATTATAAGTAACATCTTCGCTGTAGAATTCTATTCTTACACTATCTTTTTTATCGCCAACAATTGTTGGTCCATAAATCCCTACTTCAAAATCCTGGGTAATAATCGCATTGATAACTGAATCTTGAATAGCTGTAGGTAAATCCTCTGTTAATTCTTCCGCTTGACTCCTATTGAATCTAAAACTCCCTTCTGTAGAAAAGGTTTTATTTTCAGAGTCAAATAGAGTTCCCATAAATACAACTCCTATCTCAAAATCTATTCCAAATATTTTTGACTTAGGGGCTTTGTGATACCATCCTCCATTTAAATTTGAACCAAAAGCAGAAACAATCGGGTTCACATAACTTTTTGCTGCATCTTTAGAAAGTTCTTCCAATGTCTCTTCAAGGTCATCAGCATATAAATTTGAAATTAAGAATATAGGAATTAATAGGAAAATTAATAAATACTTTTTCATCATACCATCTCCTCTTTTTTTGATTAAATGTAACTATGATTTTCATTATTTTTTGTCAAGAAATTTAATACATATTTTGAATTTTTATATTCTTACTAAATTATGTGCTCACTCCCTAAATTTTTTTAGAAGTTAAAATATATAATTTATATTCAATGATATCATTGAACCCCCTTGTTTGTTTTTACCCGATTTAAGCTCTTCACTTGTGTTATTCCCTTGAGAAATATGACGAATTTTTTTATAATCAATTGGAATCTTCTAGGAAAGTAGAAATCTTATGTTGAACTGATTACTTATTGGATTGAAGACCTTGTCTCATTCTATCTTTTACATTATCTTAAAATCATGCACTTTTTGGTAGAAGTAAATGTATCGGTATGTAATTTGTAGAAATAAATTCCATTGGAAAGTTGCCTTCCGTCCTCATCTTTTCCATCCCACACAACTTTAGTCATCCGCCCCGCCTTCCATAGTATTACGGCGGACAGGCAGCTGGCGGATTGGTCATTTGTCATTGGTATTAGTGTCTTTACAAGCTGACCTTTTATATTATAGATTTTTATCTGTGTTAATCCGCGTAAATCAGTGGCTAAATTAAAAGAAATCGTGGTAGAAGTGCTAAACGGGTTAGGATAGTTTTGATAAAGTTTGAACTCAGAAATGGGAAGCCAATCATCAACACCCATTTCCTCACCAAAGTCAGTGAGGATTCTTTCATAGAAGTCTTTTACATCATCTGGTTGCATAAAATAAAGCGGAAAACCGAGAACTACAAAATTTTTGTCATCAAGATTATTCACTAAACCGACAGCGAGACTATCATTAGCACCTGAAAAAGAGTCATATCTGTATAAAACATTTTCCGATTGTACATCATCAAAGGTAGTAATATAAGCCCACCTGTCATTCCATGCTGGGATAAATTCTCCATTAACATCAATATATGGATAGTTATCTTCTCCAAAAGCTCCAAGAAAATCTACATCTGGAATAATGACTACATTTTCTGCATTCAGGAAGTTTTGGAAGAAGAAATCTGAAATATAATCAGCAGTTTTCCATCCAGAGATTATTAGATTTCCTCCGCTAACGAGAAGCGAGGCAAGTTTATCAATTTCATTTGCAATGAGATGCTGATTATAATCATCGTCATACCAGATAACAGTTGAATAATGAGAGAGAAAGTCAAGTTCAATGGGTCCTTCAGATGCGTAGTCATAATCAGTAATACTGTAATGTTGCAAAGCATAATGATACAGGCTGTCTACGGTTTCATCATAGGGAGTAATGGGGCCACCATCACCATCCTTAGTTTCATCAACCAGCAGGATGCCATTGTCCATTGGAAAGGGAATAGGTGTTGCTGAAAGCTCATTTGAAAATTCTGATTCACCATTAAAATTATAACTTGATTTTCCATAACTTATTTTATAGTAATATGTATTCCCATTAATTGCTGTAGTATCAACAAATGATATTTGGTCTCCTGGAACTTCTCCTATCTTTTCATATTCACCCGAAGTTTCACTTCTATAAATAGAAAAATGGGAATCAGGCAAGAGATATGGCAGTTCCTGCCAATTCAAGAAAACAAAATTATCCCCTGGCAAGGCTAAGTCCAGGACAGGTAAGATTTCTGTACAACCGCGATTTAATATCCAATGATGTGGGTCAAATTGAACATCTGTAATTTCTTCCTCCTGTGAAAAATACTGGTATGAAAAATCAGGTTCCACATTCACAATTATGGAATCTTCACCTGTAGGCGTGTATACTTCAAACGGGATTTGCATCTCAAAATCTGTATCAGTATTTGAAATTGACCGCGATACTATCACAAGATTTGTGTCTGCAGAAATTGAATTATCTGATAAATAATAGAATTCAAAACTTGGCACACCGCTACCGAAAATCCAGTCATTAAAAAATTCTTGCAAATCCATTCCGCTAACAGATTCACAGACATCAATAAAATCTGTAGTTACCACATTGCCATATTTATAGGTATCAAAATATGTTTGAAGCATATTAAAGAATGTGCTGTCACCGACCATCAATCTAATCATATGCAGGACCGAGGCGGGTTTTTCATAAGTTGCTGGTGTAAAGTATGAATTGTAAGGTGGGTCATAAACCGTATAAGCATTACCTCCTGCCCAATTCAAATAGTATTGATGGAATGATGATTCTACATAATTGCACATTGCTTGAAAACCCTGCGTACCTTCTACATAGAGTGCTTCGGAATAGACAGCAAATCCTTCTGAAAGCCAGACATCCTTCCAGGTTAGAGGAGTCAGACAGTCACCAAACCATTGATGTGCCAGTTCGTGAACAAATATCCATTCATAAGTGCCCATACCATTTATAAGCCCACTCCCGATTGAGGTCATTGTTTGATGCTCCATTCCACCCCAGCCACCAAAAACACCGCATTCTGCCATTCCATACTTCTGGAAAGGGTAGTTGCCGTAATGATTTTCGTAAATTCCCAATGCCGTTGGAATGCAAGCAAAATCACTTTGGGCTGCAGTAAGATGGGATGGATAAACATAGTTTATGATTGGCAAATTTCCATAATCCTGCGTGAAAGTTGCATAATTGCCAACGCAAAGAGAAACCAGATAAGTGGCAATCAGGTCTGTATTGTCCCAGTAAAATGTTTTTGTGCCGTCTCCATTATCAATTTCATCTACAAGTATCCCATTTGAAGCTGTAAGCATATTATCAGGAACTCTTATATCCATTTTTGTGGTGGCTTTATCCCAGGGATGGTCATAGCCGGGCCACCAGAAGCGCACACCATTCGGGTCAGAATAAGTGAAGATATAGGTTTGCCAATGGATTCCTGTATGATATATATCTGAACTAATCGTGGGATATCCTTGATAGAAAACCTGTGTGGAAAGTGTATCGCCAATATTATAAGTCTGGTCAAGTGTAATAGTAATTATTTCCCCATCATAAGAGAATGTGGCTGAAGTTCCATTCACAAAAACAGAATCAACATTTAATTGCTCTAATTCATAGGAAACTTCTGTGAGATTATCTTCTTTTGCCATTATTTTTGCTCTAACATTTCCAGAAATGTAATGAGTTGATGGAAAGAGTTGAAGATTGATTTCGTAAGAAAGAGCATCATAGGAATGAACAGAATCAGAGCGAGAGGGGATTGTTCCAAATGTTTCATATTGTTTATGGAAATATCCTCTTGGGATTTCAGCAAAGGAGAAGGTAAAAGGTAAAAGGCAAAAGGTAAAAAGTAAAAGGCAAAAGGTAAAAAGTAAAAGGCAAAAGGTAAAAGGTAAAAGTAAAATTTTTTTCATTAGAACTCCCTTTCTTGGAATTTTCGGTTTGGGATGAACCTGAACCTACCCGATAAATTTTATTTAAAATTCAATCGCAGATTATCATCCTCCATCTCTCTTACAAATTTGGCGCCAGGTATGGTCTGGATAAATATTTCAGCAGTATTCCATACAATGCCTTTAAGAAGATGTCCGCCAACCATCTTATGTGTTTTTTGTGCTAAAGCAACATGAATATGCCATTCAGGCTTTCCCTCCGAATTAATGAACATATTTCCGTTTGTTGAAACCAATTCTGCGGGTCTCTCTATAGTTTCAACAATGTATTTTCCATTATCAAAATATCCAATTTCAGCGTTTTTTAACATACCAACTCCATTAAGGATTATTGCATTTTCAAGGTTGTTGCCTTTTGCAAATTTTTCCAGCATCTCCAAAAAATTTTCCTGATGAATAAGGCGAATACAATAAATATTGTCGTATTTTTTAAAAATCATATTTCTCCTAAAAGTGGTTTAAAAAAAGGAGATTGGGGAGTAAAAACTCCCCGGTATTGTTTATTAAAAGGAATGATTCTATTTAAAGAAATCAATAATAATGTCTGCTACTTCTATACCTACGCGGCCTTGCGCTTCTTTGGTTGCTGCACCAATATGTGGAGTAACAGAGACATTTGGATGATTGAGAAGTTCCATATTATTTGTAGGTTCCTCTTCATAAGAATCAACGCCAGCAAAGGCAACTTTGCCAGAATTTAAACTATTTAGTAAGGCTTTTTCATCTACAACGCCACCACGAGCACAGTTGATTATCATCACACCATCTTTCATCTTGGATATTGCATCCTCATCAATTATATAATGCGTCTCATCTGTGTGAGGAATATGCAGAGAAATGATATCTGACGAGGTAACGAGTTTTTCAAAATCTGTCAGTTCAACATCCAAATCTGTCTCTTCAACATAAGGGTCATAAGCGAGTATTTTCATATCAAATGCGAGAGCTTTTTTTGCAAGTGCTTTTCCAATATTTCCCAATCCGATTATGCCAAGCGTTTTACCAGCAAATTCTCTACCCTTGTATTTTTTCTTATTCCATTCACCTTTACGCATTGTGATGTTAGAATCTGGAAGGAATCTATACAAAGCAAACATATGAGCAAGCGCAAGTTCTGCAACAGATTGAGATGATGCTGTTGGAGTATTTGAAACTTTGATTCCTTTTGACTTTGCATAATCACCGTCAATGTTATCTAAACCAACTCCACCACGAACAATTAATTTGAGATTATCAGCAGCATCAATAGCAACTTTTCTTACCTTTGTTGCACTTCTAACAACGACAGCATCAAACCCCTTTATTATTTCAGCTAATTCTTCAGGGGTTTTCTTTTCAGTCTTTTTGACTAATTCATGACCTGCATTTTCAAGCATTTCAATACATCTTGAAGAAACAGGGTCACTGATTAAGATTTTAGCCATTTTATCCTCCTTGTCCTCCATAGTCCCGAAGAATTTTGGGACGAAGGAGGACTAATTATTTAGTCATCTTAATAATATCATTTTTTTGATTTCAGATTGATAATTCCCAGAACTTAGTTTATAGAGATAGATTCCGTTAGGCAATTTTTTACCCTTTTCGTCTTTCCCATCCCAGGATACGGAGTACTCCCGATACATCGGGGTTTTAGCGGTGAGAGACTCTCCGCACTCCAAATTTCTTACTATTTGACCTTTTATATTATAAATTTTTATCTTTGTGTTCTTCGTGTCTTTATGGTGAATTGAAAAAGAAATCGTGGTGGAATTGCTGAATGGGTTCGGATAATTTTGATGTAAGACAATTTTATAAGGAGTTTCATATTGATAATCATCAGCCCCTGCTTCTATTGTAATAACTACATCGTCAATATACCAGCCCAAATCTATGCGAGTATTATTGGATTTAAAATGCCATCTAATTATAGCATCTTGTTCAGAATAATTGCTTAGATCAAATACAACCTGTTCCCAGTCACTAATAGTACCAACGAAACCAGGTTCATCAGGACTGAAACTAGAAATATATCCATCATATCCTCCTACAGGAGTAATAAGAGTAAATGTAGAACCACCATCAGTTGAGATTTTTACATTTCCCCCATCATAGAATGTACCATAGGCTACATCAAACTCATGATAATGATAGAAAATTAAATGTGAATTATTGGGAATCAGGATTTCAGGAGAATTAAGATACCAGTTTGCATTATTTAAATAATGTCCAGTCAGTCTTGTGCCCCAAACATTAACACCTGAATAAGCATTAATACCACCTGCTGTTGGATCACCCCATTGCCATCCATCTGGATTGTTACTTGTAAAGCGACCATTATTATATTCAAAATCATTTATTAAATAAGGAATAAAAAGTTCAAAATCGATTACATTATTTACTTCTGTTACGATAAATAATTCTTTAATATAGGAATAACCATCAGCAGATACTCGGAATGTGTAAGCATCTTCCAAAATATTTTCAATAGTGTACTCTCCATACATATTTGTAGTAACAGGATCGATGGATGTATTCAAAAGCTTAATGCTTGCATTTTCTATAGGATCTCCGCTGTCTCCATCGGTAACCGCTCCTGTTAAAGTAACTATATCTGACTGTTCATCCAATGTTGCATTAACTATAATACTATTGTAATCCTTTACAGTTAAATTTTTTGTAAGTTGAGGAACATATCCCTCAGAATTTATTAATATATCATAAGTTCCGGAAGCAATCATTCTATGGTAATCTCCTATATCAGGGTCTGTAAATACTTGTGAACTATCAAAATCGTGGTCAACCACACTTATCATTGCATCAAGAGGATTACCAAGCGAATCTGTAACTATTCCTCTTATTCCATAGAGAACATTATCAATATAGTTTATGAAAGACCTTTTATTATACTCCCAATGAGCAGGTAGTTGATCAGACGATAACATTTTAACATCTGAAAGTTCAATAGTTACCTCTCTACAGCCTTGAAAGTAATTCATATAATCCTGTCTCCCACCGTTTACTTCATACCACTCATAACCATTTGTAATTCCATTATCAGACCAATATGGATTCATATACCCAGGTGGACTATATGCATGAACTGTATCTGCATATTCATGTGAAATTAGTTGATACCAATCATCATCCGCATGAAGTCTGGGCCAGGTATCCCAGGGATAGTTTACAACTTCAGCTCCACTATGAAAATTTGCAGAATGAACAAAAGAGTGAGAATCTGCTAAATCCATCATTATAATTGTTTCTGGTGCCCAGGGATGTCCATCGGGGTGTGGTCCATCTTCAGGGTCAGGGAAATTTCGGTTTGCGTCAACTCCGTTAGCAAGACATCTTTGAGCACCACTTACAGTGTTATTTCCTCCATGATAAGTCCCATCAGGATTTGCTAAAGGATTTATCCAGATTTCTATATTATTTACAAGATTTGTAACTTCTGGGTCCGTGCCGTAATTCGACAGGAGATAATCAATTAATCTTAGCATCATAATATAAGTAACAAGCTCGTCCCCGTGCATTTGTGCAGTATACATAAATTCAGGTTCATCCTCTTCCACATCTACATTATCAGAAATTTTAGCAAAAAGGATTTCCCTGCCTTGCTGTGAATAGCCAACAGTATCTATCCTACAAATATCAGGATGATCCTCTCCAAATAGATACATCATATCTATATAAACATCATATATAGGATAACGGTCCCAGTTTGCCATTTCTCCGATTGTATATGCCATTGTAAGAACTTTACTGGAACCGGATTTGGGCAAAATTTCAATAATATAACCAAGTTCTTTTAATTTTTGAAGTTGGTCAGGATGAGCATAAGCATATACTTCATTACCTTCTACATTATCAATTGAAACTATTTTGGTGATAGTTTCTATTTCTTCTCTTGAACTAATTGAGAATTTGAAGTAAATTTCAGTTGGTGCCAGGGGTTTAGCTAATTCTTCTGAAAAAAGTGAACTGAATAAAAGCATAGCTGTAACTATGCTTATTACTATCAATATAATTTTTTTCTTTACCATTTTTTCCTCATTTTTATGTTTTATTTTCATAAACTAAGATTTTTGGATTTTTCTTTCTCCATTTTAGATATTCATTTTTTATCTCTAATTTCCAGAAATTTTCCTTGTTCTCATTAGCAAAAGTAATGATATTTAGGTGATATATATCACCCTTTTTACCTTTAAAGGACTTCTGAGGCAACTCCACTATTATATCATTGTGCTTTTTTAGAATAGTAACTTCATTGATAAAAATATCTGGTGCGATTTCGATAACCGCTCTTGCCTGTACCGCTCCAATGTTGATGTCTTTAAATTTTATTTCCATATGGAAATCCTTTCGCCACAAAGGCACAAAGACACAAAGAAAATAAATATAAACTCTCATTCCCAAGCCCCAGCCTGGGAATGCTTAAACTTCATTTGCAAAAATGCTAGCAAAATACGGGGAATCCCTTCCAATAAATAAGTATATTGCATCTAAATCCTCAAGAGCCTGCTCAGTCCAGTTTACTTTAACCACTTTTCCATCCGTTTAATTGCTTCTTCGTGGGATATTTTTCTACCGCTATCAGCTTGTTTGATTCCTTTTTCAATCTTATATAAAAGAAACAATTTTTCCATTGCATCCAAAATCGTAGCTTCTTTTGGTAATTCTTTCATTATCTTAACAATATTTTTGGGGGCAATCATAAACTCTTCCTTTCGTGACTTTCTAGTTAGCATCAAAATAATAATTATCTACGGATATAAATATTTCATGTTTCGCAAGTAGTCTTACTTAAGTTTTTTTGAAACAACTGGTGCAGAGAGCTTTTCGCAAACTGGTAATTCTCCAATAAGGGGATGGGCATACTTTATAAATGCATCCGTTACATAATTATAATTCTGAATAAACTCTTCTGGCATTGGTTTAGTAAATTTAGCAACTGTATCCAGCGGAGTCAAGAAATACTCAATTTTATAGTCGCCAGTTCTTTTGATAGCGACGGACCCATTCCGACCAAGGCGGCAGGCAAATTGGACTGCTTGCTCACCAACTTCTCTTGCCTCTTTTGCGTCCACATCACTTACCACACCGAGAAATGACCGTTGTAAATATCCAAATGTATCAGCACGAACTCTTTTAATATGAGACAATTTACTTTTTATTTCATTGGCAAGCAAGTCGCCAAGCGCACCTGTTCCACTCAACTGAATATTCCCATGAGCATCATGTTCTACTCCCTCTGAAAGTTTAGTTACTATTGGAGTGCCAGATTCATCTGTAATTCCTTCGGAAACTGCTACCACGCATCTGCCATATTTTTGATAAATATAATTTACATCTTTAATAAAATTTTTCAATGAAAACACTTTTTCAGGAAAATAAATCAGATGTGGACCATCGTCTTCATATTTTTTCGCAAGTATTGAAGATGCAGTTAAAAACCCAGCATGTCTGCCCATTACTACCCCAATATAAACGCCAGGAATAGAGAGATTGTCCAGATTTACTCCAGCAAATGCTTGTGAAACGAACTTTGCAGCAGAGCCAAAGCCAGGACAATGGTCAGTAACTTTTAAGTCATTATCAATAGTTTTAGGAATATGAATTGTTCGTAGGTCATAATTTGAATTTCTTGCATATTCACTAATAACATTGCAAGTATCTGCTGAATCATTTCCTCCAATGTAGAAAAAATAGTGAACATTATGAGCTTGTAAAACATTTAAAATCTCTTTACAATATTTTTTATCCGGCTTGTCTCTTGTGGAGAGTAAGGCTGATGAAGGGGTTTGAGCTACCCTTTCCAGGTTTTCTTTTGGAATATTTGTTAAATCTAAGAAATCTTCATTTATAATTCCTCTTACTCCATGAACCGCTCCATAAACAGAAGTAATTTCTGGAAATTCTCTTGATTTAAGTATTGCACCGACTAAACTTTGGTTTATCACAGCAGTTGGTCCACCTCCCTGGGCAATAAGCATCTTGCCAACAAGTTTTTCCATTTTTAATTCTCCGATATGTTCATTAATTTTAGAAAATTATCTTATTAAATTATTTTGTGTCAAGTTTATGTATACAAATACATCTGTAAAAGATAAGCAAGAATAAAAAATCCCCGAATCTAATGGGAAGATCCGAGGATTTTCTAATTTATTTTGAGTTCACTTATCTAATAAAAAGCATCTTCTTTACCTTTGATTTTTGTTTATCGGTTTCCAATATATAAAAGTAAATTCCATTTGAAAGTTTTATACCTTTGTTATTTTTACCATCCCAAGTAACATAATGATAACCTGCTTCTTCCTTACCTGACACCATTGTTTTTACCAACTGCCCTTTAATATTATATATTCTCAACTCTACTTTACTATCTTTTGGAATTGTGTAATTAATTGTAGTTGAACTTCTCATTGGATTAGGGTAGTTTTGACCAAGATAAAAAGTGGTTTCTGGAATAGTCTCTTCTCCATCTTGTTCTGGAAGACCAAGTACCTTTGCTAATAACTTATCTCTCGTTTCTTCAAACTCTGCTACCGATTTCGGCTTCAATTCTGCAATCTTACCTATATA
>Ga0315541_1001092_pt1 | contig 26285 bp, 10 predicted proteins | sample SalMarSW160190MG_FD_203095 | JGI IMG/M metagenome (GOLD analysis project Ga0315541, IMG submission 203095) | Salt marsh sediment microbial communities from the Plum Island Ecosystem LTER, Massachusetts, United States - Salt Marsh Sediment SW1601-190 ...
CTCGGTGAGATCGGGCCCCAAAGGCAAAAAACAGAAAACCAAACGTTTCACCTTCGACGGGAAAACCTGCTTAGCATGCCCCCTGCGAAGTAAGTGCGTGAAGGGCGGCGCGGGTCCCTCCATCACCCTGCATCCTGAGGAAGCCCTCATGGAGAAGGCAAGAGATTTCCAGCGCAGCCGCGAATTTCGAAAGGAGTACTCGTTACGGGTGGTGATCGAGCATCGAATAGCGAGGCTCGCCCAACTTGGGATAAGGAAGAGTCGCTTCTTCGGTCGAAGAAAAACGATGTTCCAACTACTTATGGCGGCAGCCGTAGCCAACTTGACCCTGATAGCCGGCGCAGCCGGTCCCATGGGGACTTTTGTTTGCGGCTGTGCTGTGATGACGCTGTTTTTGTCACTCATATCCGCGCTGTGGAAGCAGGAGGAGTGGGATAACAGATTATTCGCCGCCTGATCTTCTGCGCGCCACACTGCAGCACAGACCATAAGCTCTGCCCAAATCAGGGGCTTTTCGGCTGAATCTCTAGTACTTTAGTCGCGGCCAAAGGCTGCCTCAAGTTGCTGGCATGGCTCCTACTTTAGAGGAAAGGACATAATATGAGCGCCTCCAAAATCAGTGTTATCCTCGTTATGGCGTTTATTACGGCCATGCCTGCATGGGCACAGCGACGAAGACCGCGCCAGGATTCCAATGAGATTATCCACCTGTCAGAAATCTACATGCGGGACGTGTGCATCCTGCCGGACGCAGCATCCAAGACCTATTATATGATCGGTCCGGGCTGGAACAGCGTGCGTGTGTATACCAGTAAGGACCTCAAAACTTGGCAAGGGCCTAAAACCATTTTCAGGACACCCGAAGATATCTGGGGTGACATCCGCGTGGTGGGTATCTGGGCCCCGGAGATGCACAAGTACAAGGATAAGTACTATCTGTTTCTCACCTTCGACACACGCAACCGGTTTCCTGAACAATGGCGTGACTGGCTGCCTCGCGTGACGCGTGGTTCGCAGGTATTGGTGTCGGACACACCCACCGGTCCCTATAAGCCGTTTCAAAACCATTCCACACTGCCGACCGACATGATGACACTCGACGGCACGCTGTGGGTGGAAGACAATTTGCCTTATATGGTCTTTTGTCATGAGTGGGTTCAGATCAAGGATGGAACGGTGGAATATGTGCAACTCAAAGACGATCTGTCTGAAACCGTGGGCGAACCCAAACGTTTATTTAACGGCAGTGACGCGAAGTGGAGCAGGAAATCGGACCAATATGGCTGCCATGTCACGGACGGTCCATATCTGTACACTAGCAAATCCGGTAAACTGTTCATGATCTGGACCAGCGGCGGGTACACCGGTTACACCTTAGGTATTGCGATTTCTCCCTCGGGCAAGCTGGCCGGTCCCTGGCAACAGCAGAATGAACCTTTGTACAAGAAAGATGGCGGTCATGGTATGCTGTTTACGACATTTGACGGCAAACTAATGATGGTCCTGCATTCACCTAACCGGCGTGAAGCACAGCCCAAGACCTTCGAAGTGCAAGATACCGGTGAGACTCTGAAGATAATCAACGAATTCACCGGAAAATAGTGTGTGTACAACAGATTGCGAATATGACAATAACGGTGTGTCGACGCGTGAGTAACCCAAGTCCTGTGGAACAAGCCGGTACGCGATGCGGAAAGGGAATGCTGGCTGACGGATTGCCGTGATAAGGAATGAGTGTGAAGGGCGGTAGGAAACTGTGGCGGGTAACGGTCTAAAACCGTGGCACCTCGGGTGTACTTATCCTACGTGAGATAAGGTGTCAACGTATTTCTATTTCCTCTCCACTACAATTGTGTTGGCTTTGTCTGCCTACTCTCTTCAGGCTGAGAAGGGGTTGTTTCAGTCTGCGATTCGACTCTCGAAGTCTGTAGCTGGGCCCATTGTCCTCGATGATGTGCCCCCGGTGAGTCAGCCGATTTCGCAACCTTGCGCACAGGTCTCCAACACATTCTCAGCTCATGGCAACTTATGGCCTAAATTGCGCACTTCCGCCATTCAATCGCCCTACTCTGAACGAAAGGAAAGAAACGCTCGTAAAGGAAGCCTGAATTGACTATCGCGCGCTTTCGCCACAGTACGGCGCGTGAATTCGAAAAGTGGGGGCAGTCCATCCAAGATAGGGGTCAGCGGGATAGGTTCCGCGGCTGTGGTCGAGTTGAATGGCGAAAACGCTATCCGGTTGCGTGCAATCCACTGTGTTGCAGTTGACTATGAGCACGCAGCTTGCGCATATTCACTGAAAGAAGGTTCGCTTCTTAGAACACGCCTCTTTTCATGTGGGACAGCGTACTTCTCAAGCCCAGACATGACGGCCGTCGATCTTCCTTTCGTGCCAGTTCACTGCCGCTCGGATATCCGTTCTGCACGACTCGGGCTCGCACACTGGTTCTTCAACGGCGAAGATGACCTTGCCCCAGAAAGTGCCCCAGGTTTTAAGTTAGAATCTGGGCGGAACTCCCAAGCAAAGGAGGCAGGGTCACTATCACCTCTTTCCCGACACTGGAACGAATAGGGGCGAGAAGGACAGAAGAATCCTGCAGGTCCCGATCCAACTGCGCGCGCTCCACGTAAACGCAGAAAGGGCGGTAGCGGTAAATGTTACTCTTGTCGCGCGTCTGGCACTCGGGTCCTGTACCTGCCACCTCCGCGCTTTCCGCAGTTGCTGCAAATATGCCGTTGAAAAACTCCGAATATATGGTAAATTACTACACGAACGCAAGGGCAAGGGCAAAAAAAGGGCGTGGCATTCGCGACGCTACGCCAAGGTAGCGGATCAGGTCGCGCGACCTTTTCGGGGATAGCAAGATGGTGGGGCACTTCGCTTCAGCTAGGGGAAGGGGAATACAGGGCGTCACTTCTCGCAAGGAAGCCTGTGCTTGCCTGCGTTTGAAAACCGACGCAGAGTTGTCACTACAGCCGCTCCGATCCGAGAACCTTCCGCGTGGTGGATCTTCACCCTCCTTCAAACCAGTAATCCCCAAAGAGATTGCCTCGCTTGCCGGGCCGACTGTGGGTCATGTGTGTGGTCTACAAGCCAGCCGCGAAGGCAAGGGGAGCACGATTTGCTGGCGTCGGTTTGGGAGCTACAAGTCACAACCGTTTAGGCGAGGAGTGTCGGGTTCGTCCATTCGTGATAACGACCTAACATCTGTAGCCGTGGAATATCGTCTGGAGGGGGAAGCATTGTACCTTCTCTGGCGTGGATGTTCGCATTATGTCTGCCGAGCTGCCATTGGAGGCAAATAAGTACTGGGCCACGCCCCTTGAGGGGGCTCTTGGCTGTTTCTGGAGGTGACGAGATGCCCGAGCAGAATAAGACAAGAAGGCAACTCATGGATCAATTGGGAGCAATGCGCCGGCGCATTGCCGAGCTGGAGGAGGCGGAAACCACGCGCAAGCGAGCAGAGGAAGCTCTTGTAGAGAGCGCGGAGAGATACAGGGTTCTGTTGGAGTCGATCACCGAGGGCATCCTGGTCCAGGACCGTGAATTTCGATGCCTTCTGGTAAACGATGAACTTGCGCGCATGGCGCAAATGCCCAAAGAGAAGCTGCTGGGGAGCAAGATGACCGATCTGTTCCCGGGTGTCGAGCGAAGCGTGTTCTACAAAACATACAAGAAAGTTATGGAAACTGGTCAGCCGGCTGTTGCTTCTGATGTGTTTGTGTTCGAGGACGGGCGAAGGTGTTGGTACGAGGTGCATGTGTATGCTGCTCCTGAAGGTGTTCTGGCCATAGTCGTTGACATCACCAAGAGCAAAAAGGCGATGGAAAAGCTTAGACAATATAAGTTTATGGTGGAATCTGCTCAGGACGCCATCTTTTTTAAGGACTTGGAGAGCCGATATATTATCGCCAACAACAAAACTGTCGAGGCTTTTGGATTATCTCCCGGGGAAGTCATTGGAAAGAACGATTATGAACTGATGCGCGAGCAAGAAGAAGCCAGAAAAAACGTTGACGATGACCGGCTTGTTTTTGAGAGAGGCAAGCCAACAGAAGTTATCAAGCACATGACCGGAGCAGATGGAACGGAACGCTGGTTTCAGGCAATAAAGGTTCCGCAGCTCAATGATAAAGGGGAAGTGATAGGACTTGTCGGTATCGCCAGAGACATCAGCGAGCTTAAGCGGGCGCAGGAGGCACTGGAAAAATCCAGGACCGAGCTTAGGAGCATCCTCTCATCCATGAATGATTTGGTGTTCGGTTTTGACAGTGAAGGCAGATTTACCTTTTGCCACGACCCGACTCACTCAGAACTGTATGCAACCAGTGAGAAGTTTATGGGGAAGAAACACACGGAAGTGATGCCTCCCGAGGTCAACGAGCTTTTTCTCGAGGCCTTTGCGAAGAACAAGAAGGGACAAGTGGCTGAATACGAATATTCTCTCCAAATGCATGGCGATACACGGTGGTACTCTGTGAAGTTGTCTCCTATGCTGCTGAGGGGCGAGTTCATCGGTTCGGTGGCAGTAATACGGAATGTCACCGAGCGCAAACGAGCAGAGCAAGAACTTATTACTTATCAAGAGCGGCTGCGGTCCCTGGCGTCCGCATTGGCGCTGGCTGAGGAACGAGAGCGTCGGCGTATCGCAACGGCCCTTCACGACGGGATCGGTCAAACTCTGGCTGTCACCAAGTTAAAGCTGGACGCCCTGAAAGCCCGGGACTTTTCGCCTAATGACAGCTCTTCCTTGGAGGAAATTGGCGGACTTCTCTCGGAAATAATTCAAAGCACACGGTCGCTGACATTTGAGCTGAGTCCTCCTGTCCTCTATGAACTTGGTCTTGAGGCGGCGATCCAGTGGCTCACCGAACGACTGGCTGAGCAACACGGCATCCGGTGTGATTTTGCAGACGACAGGAAGAGCAAACCCTTGGACGAAAGTGTTCGCGTGGTTCTGTTCCAGGCGGTGCGTGAGTTGTTGAACAATGTTGTCAAGCATTCACAAGCAAAAAGAGCACAAGTAGCCGTTAAGAAAAGCGGCGATACAATATGTATTCGCGTTAAAGACGATGGGGCGGGGTTCGACCCGGCGAGCATAGGTTCCGAGGTAACCAGGTCGGCAGGGTTTGGCCTCTTCAATATTCGCGAGCGATTGGGTCAATTCGGGGGCTCTATTGATGTTAAATCTCAACCAGGCCAGGCTACGCGGGTTACCCTGATCGCGCCGCTGCGCTGCATCCCAAAAGATCAAAGGACGCCGGGGAATGGTGAGGACAAGGATTCTTCTCGTCGATGATCACAAGATTATTCGGGAGGGCTTAATCGGCCTGCTTCAACAGCAGGACGGGATCGAAGTGGCTGCCGAGGCCGAGAACGGACGAACGGCTGTAGAGCTCATGAAAAAACTGGCCGTTGATGTGGTGGTAATGGACGTCACAATGACTGAGTTGAACGGGATTGACGCCTGTCGCGAGATTCTCGCCGTCAATTCCTGCGTGAAAGTAGTCGCCCTATCAATGCATTCTGACAAGCGGCTCGTAGCGGGAATGCTCAGGGCGGGAGCGTCCGGTTACGTCCTCAAGGACTGCGCGTTCGAGGAACTTGTCCGCGCCATCCACGCCGCTGTTGCGAATGAAACGTACCTGTGCCCAGCAATCGCCAATGTTGTGGTTGAAGACTATATGGGTTATTTGAGAAAACACAGCTCCCCCGTTGTTCCTACCCTAACGGGCAGGGAGCGCGAGGTGCTTCAGCTTCTGGCCGAAGGCAAAAATACAAAGGAGGTCGCCTCCTGTCTCCACGTGAGTGTCAAAACCGTCGAGACGCACCGCAAGCACATCATGGATAAGCTCCAGATGCATAGCATAGCCGAGCTCACGAAATATGCCGTTCGCGAAGGACTAACCCCCCTCGAAACTTGATGCGCACCGGCGGGGGAAACCACCCCCGATTGCGCCTCTCGCTCATCCCTTTCCCGATTCGAAAGTCAGGTTTATCGAAGGCGGAAATCAGGAAATCCCCGATACCGCTTCCGCTCAAAAGGGTGTTTACTATACCCCAAGAGGCCTGAGCTGGCGATAGCGCAGGTCAGAACTCAGGTCTTCTACACCAAGGATCTTGTCTGGTTGGGGATTCATATCAGGGAACCAAGCTCGCCGAAGAACGCAACAGTACAGGAGTAACACTGATTCAAAGGCGCGTCGAAGGCAAAGAACCACCGCAAGGGATCAATGCACAATCACTGTTTTGCATTTACGATAGGGGATATGAATTGGGGCAGGAGGAGTGAGAGTCCTGTTAGCCTCCTCAAGGTAAGGGAAATGATAACGATCATTTGTTGCGTGACCGTGCTTGTGTCAGTTCGCTTCGGTTTCCCTCGAAAGGTTGAGTAGGTCCGAGAAGGTTTGGTGAAACGGATTGGAGGGTGTCGCGGAACCTCTGAGGCAGGGCTTGGAGAATGCTCCGGGGATGTTCTCAATATCTGGGGGTGGGTTTCATGCAGACGTGTCAACAAGCCGCCGGGGGCCAATCGGCCATAAAGCATTTGAATTAGGAATCTACTACGGATGCCGGATTGAATGAATTACCCCACGTGCCATATTCTTCTTTTAAAGAATTGGGGAAAACGGGCCATCTCGTTGTGGTAGGAACATCCCGCATCGAACCTTGACAGCGTCATGAGCCCGTTGGCACGGAATATTTATCGAGCAGATACCAGTCAATGGGGGATATGAACCATTAAGAATCACGTCTTCTCACATTGCATAGCCGGATTGTGCCCCTGCGACAACACCTATCCAAACTACTACACCCGATCTTGTCCATTAACGCCAACTGTATAAAACACAAGGAGGACCCGAAATGTACAACGAAAACAAACCAACCATTAAAAAGAGGACTGGCAACGTTTCTTTTGTCCTCACGGCCGTGTTTTTCGTTATTTTATGGCAGGCCACTGCACTGGCTGAGGACGTGACAGGGATCTACACAAATATAGCGGGGGTCAAATTCGTGGAGGTGAACCAGGGTTGGAACATAGTCTGCCTTCCTCTTATCCCCTGCCCGTTAGCCAACGGAGAGTTGACAGCAGTCAGCGCTGGCAAGCTGTCTGACTCGTCAGCCTCCTGGGTACCGGACGAGTTCGCAGGTCACTATGTGCGAGTCTCCAACGGCCTGCAACCCTTTGCATATTTCATTACAAGCAATACTGAGACCGAACTGACTGTGTCAAAAGGTGATCCACAATCTGACGGTGTCACCGCCACATACACATACGATATACGGCCGAATCTGGAGGAGATCTTCGGCGGCGTGGATGGGCCCTTAACGGCTGGAGATGGACTGAGCACGCCCTCGGATGAGATTGTAGTCTGGGATGCAGCGGCTCAAAAAGTGGGGGAGTTGGCATTACTGCGGGATGTTCCCGGGACTGAATTCCAGGGGTGGCTGGACCTTGTTTGGAGTCCGAGCGAACTTGATATTGACGCAGACATGGGGTTTTGGGTGAGACACCACGGAGGAAAAGTGCTGTTGCCCGTGTACGGTCGGATCCGCTGCGGGGCTTGTGGAGAGATTGTCGAAGTTGGATGGAATCTTCTGGGCGTCTCGATGCCTTGCAAGGAGGCCCTCTGCGTTGGTGGAACTGACCAGACAGAACTGGATATCTCCGGGTGCGCGGGCGACATGATCCTTTATCCTGCCGACCAGATTGCGACATGGGACTCCGTCAACCAAAAGGTCGCTGATTCGGCGTTTCTGAGCTGTGTTACGGGATACGAAGGTTGGCTTGACATTGTTTGGAACCCTAGCGCCATCACAATCGCCCCCGGCGAGGGTTTCTGGTACTGGGCCGTCTATGATTTCGTTTGGTTAGACCTGCCACCCTATCTTTAATAGGTCCTTCCCGGGGGGAACGGAAGATGCACATCTCGCCAACTGTTTGGGCGAAGAATAGAAACATAAAGGGTTAGCAATCGGCCTGACAAAACTCTGGAAGGGGAGTGGACCAATGAAGATTAGTCACAGGACAGTTGCCGTCGTTGTTTTCTCTGCCTTGCTTTTCTGTTTGCTTGTACAGCGGGGCAACTCTCTAAACGAGAGCATTCCCTTGCGCATCAAAGCACACCCGACGGAGCCGGGTGTCACTATCCTCTCATGGAAGTCTGAAGAGGAAAGGGAATATGAGGTTTATTGGAGTGCGGGCCCAGTATCCGAGGACATGGTCTGGACCAAAGTGGAGGATCCCACCATTACCACTGAAGGCCAGTGGATGAAGTGGGCGGATGATGGGTCCAAAACGGGCGGTCTCCCGGTGGGGGAGAGATACTATATGGTGCTTCTGCTTGAGAATCGCCCGCCGAATCAGCCGGAAGGGGTGGTCATAAACGAGACCGATCCTACCACTGAGGTGGACCTGACCTGCACGCTGACTCCGGCCGACCCACCTGACCCGGATGCGGGGGATACTGTGACCTACGAGTACAAGTGGGCCGCCGGGGAGAAAGAGGTCGTTCATGGCCCTACCACGGACCTCACTGACACTCTGACTGCGGATAATACGGCGAAGGGTGAGGCGTGGACAGTGACCGTGACGCCCAACGACGGAAAACAGGACGGGCCAACTGTGACCTCGGACCCGGTGACCATCAAGAACACGCCGCCAAAGGCGCTGAGCGCCTCCATCTTTCCCGACCCCGGCTACGAGGACACGCCGCTCACAATCGAGGTCCTCGGCTGGGAGGACCCGGACGCGATGGACGTGGAACGGTACAAATATCAGTGGAAGAAGGGCGGCATTGACATACACGGCCCCACGGAAGCCACGCTGACAGGCGACCATTTCGATAAAGGCGACTCAATTTCGTGCGAGGTTACGCCCTGGGATGGCGCTGATGCGGGTAAGCCCCTCATGACCCAGTTTGTGGGGATACAGAATACGCCGCCCGCCCCCCCCACAGTGGCGATAGACGTCAGTGCGACAAGTCGGCTGCTCGATGGCAATCCAGACAACGACAGTGATCTAATCTGCAAGGTGACGAAGGCGTCTCCAGACGATGATATTGATGGGGATGCAGTAGTATATAAATATGAGTGGCTAAGAGATGGCATTCCTTTTCGCACGGTGACTAAGGCCGATCTTTCCGACACCATTCCCTCTACTTCGACATCCGTGGGCGAGACGTGGCTGTGCATTGTCACGCCTAATGATGGGGAAGTGGACGGCAAATCCGTCTCAGACTCTGTGCAAATAATGAACGGATTGCCCAGCGCTTCAGGCTTGAGCATTTCTCCCGCCTCGCCGATTACGGGCGACGATCTGACGGCAGCCTACTCTTACAGCGACCCCGACGGCGATTCCGAAGATGTGGATAAGCGTGAAATGCGCTGGTATCGAAACGCGCAAGTGGTTGAGAGCCTTAATGATGAGATGACCGTCCCTTCGGCGCAGACCGCCAAGGATGACACCTGGTACTTCAGGATCAGAGTCCATGACGGCGAAGAGTACAGCAACTATGCTCAATCTCAGAGCGTTGAGATTGGTAATACGGCGCCGATTGTAACCAACGCCCATATTGAGCCGACGGACCCAACCTCCTGGCAAGATCTCACAGCCGCCTATGGCGACTTCTCAGATGCCGATGGAGATAGTGAGGAGGATTCGGAGATTCGCTGGTATATCTCGGGCGTGGAGCAGTCGGATTATAACGATCAGAAGGTTGTGCCCTCCTCTGACACAGAGAGGAACCAGGTATGGAACTTCACGCTAAGACCCAAGGACGGGACCGATTACGGAACGCTCAAGATCTCGCCGGATGTTACTATTAGGAACGCCCGTCCGGAAGCTCAGAATGTCGGCCTTGCAGCAGATCCCTCCCCTGCCACGAGGGTCAGTACCCTTACGGCCAGCTATCATTATTTTGACTTAGACTATGTGGCACCGCATGACTCGGTTCCGGCGGTAGACCCCGAGAACGAGGGCGGCAGGAGCGTCGAATGGTACAAGAACGGGGACAAAGTACTCACCAAGAACGGAGCCGGCAGCGATACGCTGGTTCTGGGTACCGAATATACGGATACATACAAGGGCGATACGTGGTATGCGAAGGTAAGTGTGCACGATACTCACGAGAACGGGCCTTTCGGCCAGTCACCCGCGATAACGCTCGAAAACTTCTTGCCGGTCGCTCAGAGTCCGTACATCACCCCTGCCTCGCCGCTGACCACCGATGACCTTGTCGCCCACTACACCTACTACGATGCCGACAAGAGGAAGGTAGATGATACTGAGATTGATTATGAGGACAAATCGAAAAGGGAAGTGAGATGGTACAAGGATGGTGCTCCGCAAGATGCCTATGACGATCAAATGAGCGTTCCTTCCTCGGCCACCTCAAAGGATGAGAAATGGCACTTCGAGATCCGGGTTCACGATGACTCCTCTTACGGCCCGGTGGCGACCTCCGGGGATGTGACCATAGGGAACTCGACGCCTGAGATTACAAATCCCGCGGTCTCCCCCGGTACACCCATAAGTGCGAACGACCTCACTGCCGGATACTTCTGGTTAGACGATGACGATGATGATACCGAAACCGGAACCGAGTATCGCTGGTACAAGGACGGCATTCTGTTCACAACCCAGGTTGGTGACCCGCCCCAGACGGACGTTTACGATCAGAAGGTGGTAACCTCCGACTACACGGCGAGGGGCGACAGATGGCGGTTCACGGTGAGAGCCAGCGATGGCACCGTTTATAGCAACTGGGCCTTCTCTGGCGAAGTTACCATCGTAAACGCGAAGCCCAGTGCCATGAACGTCCGGATCGAGCCCTCTCCGGCCATCACCACCGATACTCTGCAGGCCAAGTACAAGTGGTCGGATCAAGATACGGGCGACACCGAGGTGGGGACCGAGATCAGATGGTACAGGAAGCCAGACGGTGCAGACGACTTCTCCGAATGGGGGATGGGCGCTTCCGTTCCCTCCTCTGCAACAGCCAAGGGCGATCAATGGTATATGAAGGTTAAGCCCAGGGACAGCTACGGCGAGTTTGGCTCCGAAGTCACCTCTGGGATCACCGATGTTGACAACGCGGCGCCAACTGCGACGGTGAACCCGATTGCGCCTTCCGATCCTGTGAAAGGGGACAGCCTCTCCTGCAGTTACACTTACAACGACGCCGATGGCGATGCCGAGGACGGCGACAAAACAGAAATCAACTGGTATCGTGACGGTTCTTCGGTCTATAAGACAGGCTATAAGAACACCGCCGACATCCTCACGGTTCCGGCGGACGTCATTCTCAAGGGTGAGGTATGGAAGTTTGGGGTCAAGCCGCACGATGGCACAACGCTGGGATCCGAAGCCTCGAAGTCCGTAACCGTCGGCAATACGCCGCCCTCCGCGGACGACGCTAAGGTAACTCCCGAAGACCCGAAGACGGGCGATGACCTCAACGCCACCTATACCTTCAACGATCCGGATGACGACTCCGAATCCGGTACCGAGATTCGTTGGTTCAAAGACGGCGCGAACCAGCCGGCTCTTAACAACTTCACAAAGGTGGATAGCTCCCTTACGACAGAGGGCGAAACCTGGTACTTCAAGGTGAAGCCGAACGACGGGACCGACTGGGGAACGGAAGTTACATCCGCCTCCGCTACAATCGGCAACACGGCTCCGACCGCTTCCAACCTGAGCGTCACCCCTGCGCAGGCCGGACAGACGATCGCAGGGAGCTACACCTGGTCCGATCCCGACCCCGCCGATTCCGAGACGGGCAGCAAGATAGAGTGGTTCAGAAAGCTCAAGGATGAGGCCGAATTCTCGTCGTTCAAACAGGTTACGTCTGACACTCCTGGCGCTCTCCAGGTGACCGCCGGCAACAAGGGCGACAAATGGTACTTAACCGTGGAGCCCTATGACGGCCAGGATTACGGCGGCAAGCAAACTTCCCCCACGGTGACCGTGGGCAATAGTCCGCCGACCGCTTCCGGGTTGACCATTGGGCCGCCTTCTCCGAAAGCCGGCGAGAAGATCACCGGTGATTACAGTTATGCTGACGTCGATGGTGACAATGAAGATGGCAGCATCATGACCTGGTACAGGAAGCCCAAGGGAGGTTCCTTCGGTATCGTCGCCAGCGGCACAACCACAGCCGGCGCAACGGGCGGAATCAAGGAGACCACCGCTACAGGCAGAGACGAGCAGTGGTACTTCACCGTCAAGCCAATGGACGGCAACCTGTACGGCCAGGAATACCAGTCGGCTATTGTTACGGTCGTGAACAGCGCGCCCGATAAGCCGAAGATAGAACTCTCGCCTGACGTTCCGGCGAGTACTCAGAATATCCTCTGCACCATCACTGAGTACGGCGATGCCGACGGTGATACCCTGAACTTTGAGTATCTTTGGGAGAACGGTGGGGGTCCGTTCTCTCGCATCAAGAGCGCTACGACGGATACACTGAGCGGCGGTGTCACTAACGAGGGTGAGACCTGGCAATGCCGGGTCAGGGCCAGCGATGGGTTGGCAGTCAGCGACTGGTCTGACGCCAAGACGGTTAGAGTCAACGTTGTTCCCTCGATCACGGGCGCGAACATTGTCGCTGATCCGTCTCCGGCAACCGCGAATAGCACTCTGACGGCGACAGCCGTCGGTTGGAGTGATGCTTTCGGCGGAAGCGAGGGATACGATTACCAGTGGTTAAACAATGGTAATCCGATCGGCGGCGCGCCGAACCAGAACACGCTGACCGGTCCCTGGTTCTCCAGAGAAAATAAGGTCTCCTGTAAGATAACAGCGAATGACGGGATCCAGACCGGAAACTTCCAGACCACCGCTCAGCTTGACATTTCCAACGCCAAGCCGACCGCTGACCCGGCAACGATTAAACCGGATCCAGCGCGGACAACCGATACCCTGACGGGAGATCACCATTACTACGATGGCGACGATGATGTCGAGGGTGGGACCACCCTGCAATGGTTCGTGAACGGCAATCCCATCACGCTGCCCGGGGACGACCCCCAGAATGTGCTGCCTTCTGGCTATACGGCCAGGGGCGATGTCGTGGTCTTCCAGGTGACGCCGAAGGATGGGACAGACTTTGGACCACCGGCTGCAGCTCAGGTGACCATCCGGAATACCCCACCCGAGTCGCGAAACGTCTCCCTGGCGGCCGTGAAAAAGGGAGAGACTTTGACGGCAAACTACACCTACTACGACGCTGACGGCGACGCGGAGGGCGCGACGCAGTACAGATGGTACAGGAACAACGAGCTCCAGGCCGCCTACAACGATTCGGCAACCGCCACCGCTGGGGCCAGGGGCGAGCAGTGGTACTACACGGTGCTGCCGCACGATGGCACAGATTACGGCGCGCTCAAGGTTTCGAATGCGATTATTGTCCTCAACACCGCTCCGGTGTTAGATAGTGTAACCATCGGTCCGGATCCCGCTTATGTGTCCAGCACCTTCAAGGCGACTCCGGGAGCGGCAAGCGATAACGATGGTGATGACATTACATTCCTGTTCCAGTGGCAGAAGAAGCCGGAGGGAGGAGACTGGGGCAACATTGGCGGAGCCACCAGCAACACACTTGCTGGAGTCTTCCAGAAGGGTGATGGGATCAGATGCGTGGCCAGACCTCACGACGGCATAGAGAGCGGCTCTTCGGTCACCTCCAATGCGGTCACGGTGAGCAACTCGGCGCCGAGCGTCTCCAACGTGCTCATTTCGCCGTCTGAACCGATCAGCACCAACAATCTGACTGCCATCCCCCACGGCTTCAGTGATCCCGACGGTGATGAAGAATCCGGTTCACTGATCAAGTGGTACGTGAACGATGTTGATTCCGGCTTGACGGGCAAGACCTTGCCTTCCTCGGCAACGTCGGAGGGCGAGCAGTGGCACTTCACCATGCGTCCTGGAGATGGCACCGACCTCGGGGCTGAGAAGACATCCGGCAAGGTCACCATAGGCAATTCGCCGCCTGCGGCGACGAATCCTCATGTCGAACCGACTTCACCGCAAAGCGACGATACTCTGACCGCCGTTTATAACTATGCTGATCCGGATGCCGATGCGGAGGCGGGAACCCAGGTGCAGTGGTATCGGAACGGCTCGCCGTTCAGAACGGACACGATTAATGCTGGACAGCAGAGCCAGATTGCAGCAGGCGACGTGCTTGCTGGTCACAGGTGGTTCTTCACGGCGCGGGCCAAAGATGGTGAGGACTTTGGCACCATCGTTAGCTCCGGCGAAGTGACAGTTGGCAACACGCCGCCGGTGGCTTCCAACCAGCACATAGAACCGGCTTCGCCCAAGACGACCGACAATCTGGAGGCGAAGTACAAGTATTTGGACGCCGATGGCGATACCGAAAGCGGCACCGAGATCCGCTGGTACAAGGACGGCGATCATCAAGGTGCATACGACAATTCCAAGACGGTTCCGTCGTCGGCGACCTCGAAATCGCAGTGGTGGCACTTCACGGTCAAGCCCAAGGATGGGATACACTTCGGAACGCAGCTTCAGTCCGGGGCTGTACACATAGACAACTCTCCTCCTGTGGCGACGGTGAATCCCATCAGGCCCTCTGATCCTGTGAAAGGGACCAGTCTCTCCTGCAGCTATGGTTACAGCGACGCAGACGACGATGACGAGGATGGCGGCAATACAGTCATCACCTGGTATCGAAATGGCGCCGTTTACAAGACTGGGAACAAGAACACCGCCGACATCCTCACGATCCTGGCGGACGTGGTGGTGAAGGATGAGGTATGGAAGCTCGGCGTCCAGGCGCATGATGGCACAGAGCTGGGCCCGGAAGGTTCGGCGAGCGTGACTATTCGCAACCAGCCGCCTTCAGCCAGCGACGTGGCCATAGACCCCGGGCGGCCGATCGCCGGTGACGCCCTGAATGCAACCTACGACTGGTCAGATCCGGATGAGCCTCTGGATAGCGAGAGCGGGTCGAGGATACGGTGGTACGCGAACGGTGTCGAACAGGCGGCATACAGAGACCTGCCGACCGTGCCCCCGCTACGGACAGTGGCTGGCGAAGACTGGTTCTTCACCGTAGAGCCTTCCGATGGGACCGCCTATGGCGCCATTCAGGTCTCTCCGACGGTCACCATCAACCGTCCGCCCACGCAGCCGGCGATCGCCATATCTCCGGACGTGCCTAAGGCCAAGACAAACCTGACCTGCACCGTGACGACTGCCAGCACCGACGCTGATGGCGACACAGTGAAGTATGAATACAGGTGGTCTACGACAGGTAAGGAAGTCGTTCACGGGCCCAAGGAAGGTTTGTCCGACGTTCTCGTTGTTACGGGCGGCGAGAAAGACACCACCCTGGTTAAGGGCGAGACCTGGACCTGCATGGTCACGCCCACCGATTCGCTGGAGAACGGTACACCCGCTTACGATTTCGTGGATGTGGTCAACACGCCCCCGGTGATAACCGACGCGGATATTGTCCCTGACCCGGCGTACACGAACACGGATCTATCGCTTGCGATAACGGCGTCGGATGACGACAACGATGCCATCTCCTATAGCTATCAGTGGCGCAAGGGCGGGGCTGACATAAGCGGCGAGACAGGCACAACACTTTCATTCGATAAATTCGTGAAAGGTGATTCGATAGATTGCATCATCACCCCACACGATAACGAGGAGGCTGGGCCGCCGTTCAGGACGGCACCACAAGCCATTTCAAACAGCGCGCCGAGCAAGCCGAGTGTGGATGTTACGCCGAATTCGCCCGGCTCGGGGGACGACCTGAAGTGCACAGTGAGCGGGAGCGTTGATCCGGATGGCGATGCGATCGAGTACGAGTACCAGTGGTTCCAGAACGGCAACCCCTTGACCCCAGTGGTGAAGAACGAAACCACCGACACCGTACCCAGCTCTAACACGTCTAAAGACGATATATGGACCTGCGTGGTCACCCCGATTGATGTTCCGGGAGGGGCCAGAGGCGACTCCGAGTCCGATTCGGTAACTATCCAGTAGGTAAGCCTGTAAGAGGAGTGAGGGGCCGATAGCCCCCCGCGGAGGCCCCTCACCCTTACATCAGCGAAGTGTATTGCCATGAGGTCGAGCGTAATCCCAATTCTTGCCTTCATGCTCCTTACAGGGTGCGGGGGCAAAAAGCAAGACGAGGCGCCCAGTGCGAAAGGCACCGAGCCGTCGTTACCTGGTGACCCCGCCGAAGGCCCGTCTGTTTATCATGCAGCCTTAGGCGATATACATCTCCGCTACGGCTTTAGCGAAAAAGCTGTGGCGGCCTTCCGAAGGGCCTGTGCCAAAGAGGAGGACCCGGAAGAGAAGGCCAAATGTCAATTCCAACTGGGAAGAGCATATCTGGAACTCGGCAATCTCGAAGAAGCCCTCCACGCCATGCAAGAAGCCATCGGTGCCTCGAAGAGTACAGACCGTAGGTGTGATATTTACCTTGAGCTCGCGAAAACGTACGTTGTTCAGGAGCGTTGGCGGGAGGCTAAGCACGCCTATCGCTTTGTCGCGAACAATTCGAGGCAGGGTTGGCAAAAACGTTTGGCGGGGACGGAACTCAACTCGATTTACACAAAAACAGAGGAGATTGACGACGTAATCGGCTCGCTGGAGCAGACGATCGAACGCAATCCCCAGGACGATGAGGCGCGCCTGAGGCTCGCAGAAATCTTCACGACCACCAAGCCGAATCTGCCAAGAGCGATCGAACTATACGAGGCGATTTATAAGGAGGGTAAGCTTTCTGCGACGTTGATGGAGCGACTTGCGTCTCTTTTCATCCGCGTCGGAGCAGTCAGCCGCGCCCAGAGAATCTACGAAAAGCTGATCGAGATGGCGGGGCAAGGAAGAAAAAACCGATATCGTCTGGCGCTGGCGCAGGTTCTTGAAAAGGCGAACGAGCTGAGCGGTGCCCAAAAAGTGTACGAAACAGTGCTGGAGCGGAATCCAAGCGCCTGGGAAAGCGAGTTCGCAAAAAAGCGCCTTTATAGCTCATACGAGAAGCAGGGGTCGCTCGGCGGGATAATTGCGGGCCTGGAGAAGAGGGCAACAGAGAATCCGGGGGACGCCGAGACTTTGGGCGAGTTGTCGGAGATCTACGCGGGGATTGGGAACGACCCCCAGAAGGCCATCGCGGTTACCGAACGTCTCCTGCTTCTGAAGCCTGGTGATAGCACCATGCTTCAACGCGTCGTTGATCTATATGAGAAGAGTGGGCAGAAAGAAAAGGCCATCGAAGTTCTCAAGTCGCTGCTTTCCATCTTGCCCAACGCCAAGCAGCCAGCGCACCTTGAAAGGATTGCCCGACTTTACTCGGAGATGGGGAACGCAGATGAAGCTCTGGACTGGATCGGGAAATTGACCGCGTCGGACCCGAACGACCCGGGAATCCATGCTCGGGCTGCCCTGCTTTATCTTAAGAACTCCCGAAAAGAGGAATGCCTCGCCGAGTACGAGAAAGCGATCGCGCTCTCCACAAGTGCTGAACAGAGGGACGCACTGAGGGCTCAGCTAGCCCAGCAGTTAGTCGAGCTTGGAGATTACGCCAGGGCGGAAGGCATTTACGAGCTTCTTGTCGAGGCCAGCGTTGTGGGACCGCTTAAGAACTTGGCAAGACAGAAGCTCGCCGCCCTGCACGTCGTGAAAGAAAATGACAGGTAGTACATACATCCAACACCGTCAACCAGGAGGACGGGAGGCTCGCTCGGAAAAGCACCTTCCGGCACAACATAATGGGCACAGGAGGAGGGACATCGGAATGAGGTCTATCATTTTGCGGGTGAGCCTATCCGTCGCTGCGCTCGCTTGTCACGGCGAAGCCCCAGCTGCCATCCCAGTCAATTTCGGTTGGGGAACGGATAACGTGATGGGGGGAGCGGGCGACGCGCTTTATTCGGATGCCGGTTACACCCAGCGTCTTGTGGGGCTGGGAATGGGGGCAGGCGTCTCGTTTGCGACCAACGATTACGTCCAGTTGATTGCCGACGTTGACGGTGATGGGTTTGCTCCACCCGATTTCACCCAGCCCGATTTCGTTGGCCCCTCGGATGAGCTTGTTGCTGCAGCGTTTATTGGCTTGGGGCAGAACCATCCCGCGCTGAACCCTTCTCAGCATACTGGCCAGTTCTGGGCGGGGGGCATGACCCAATACGGCGCTCAGTACAATTCCGACGCCCCTTGGGTCGGCAAACCGATTATGGTGCGGTTTTGGGATACTCCCAGGGATCAGATCCTGGCGTCTCACAACGACCCTGACCGAGAACCATCATGGGGCGAGTACAGTGGTGGTATGACCCTTCCAGCGTCTTCCACTGATTGGGCCTTCATGGAGATTGCTCAAGTCGATCTCTACACCGATAAGCAGGCTCCCCCTTCGGGACCTGTCCTTTCTCTTTCAGCAACTTCATTTTCCTTTTCTGCCGATGAGGGGGGAGAGAACCCTCCAAGCCAAACGCTTCAAGTATGGAACAGCGGAGGGGGGGCGCTCGACTGGCTCATCGAGGAGGAGATAGGTTGGTTGTCCGTTTCTCCTGCCAGCGGGTCGAGCGCCGGCGAAAAGGACGATGTCGGAGTTTCGGTGGACATCACTGGGCTTTCCGTAGGAACTTACAATGGCGACATAACTCTCTCGGCGACAGGAGCGCAAGGTTCGCCGAAAACCGTGCCGGTAACGCTGGAAATAACGCCTGGTCCGAGTCCGGAGCTATCGTGCTCGCCCAGTTCGTTTTCCTTCTCCGCGATCGAGGGAGGGAGCAATCCCGCGCCGCAGACGCTCCAGGTATGGAACAGCGGAGCGGGTTCCCTCGATTGGCTCCTGGGAAAGGACATAGGCTGGCTTTCGGTTTCTCCTGAGAGCGGAACGAGCAGCGGCGAAAAGGATGAAGTCCAGGTTTCGGTTGAGATCGCTTCCTTACCTGCTGGTACTCACCATGGCACACTGACGGTTTCCGCGGATGAATCGCAAGGTTCTCCAAAGTCGGTGCAGGTGACGCTCGAGATAATACCTTCTCCAGCTCCAGAGTTGTCCTGTTCGCCAAGCTCCTTTTCCTTTTTCGCGACTGTGGGGGGAAATAATCCGCCGCCGCAAACGCTTCAGGTTTGGAACAGTGGCACCGAGTCCTTAGATTGGTCCATCCATGAGGATATTGCATGGCTCTCTGCTGCTCCGGACAGCGGGTCCAGTTCTGGTGAGAAAGATGATGTCGCGTTGTCGGTTGACATTTCCTCTCTCGCAGCCGGCAACTACACCGGGGAGATCACAGTCTCTGCCACCGACGCACAGGGTTCTCCGATGTCCGTTCCTGTGACACTCGAGATAACCTCCGCGGAAAAACCGGAACTCTCCGTCGCACCGGTTACCCTTTCTTTTTGGGGAGTAGAAGGCGCGAGTGACCCTCCGAGCCAGACCCTTCAGATCCGGAACACAGGGGGCGGCACGCTGAGTTGGACCGTCGAGGAAGACATCTCGTGGCTGGCTGCCTCGCCAGGGTCGGGCATAAGCACAGGAGAAGTAGATAATGTTACAGTGTCCATTGACCTAACCTCCTTGTCGGCTGGCACTTACAACGGCACTATCACAATCTTGGCGCCCGAAGCTCTGGGCTCGCCCGCGTCCGTTGGTGTGTCATTGCAAATCTACGCTGCGGGGCAACTGGTGTATTTCGGCTGGGGAACGGACGAAGTCATCGAAGGAGAGGGATTCGCTCTGTACTCTGACGCGGCACTGACTGAAAGACTCGAGGGAATAGGCGTTGGCGGGTCATTCGACATAAATGATTACGTCCAATTGATCGTTGATCTGGACGGAGATGGCTTTGCTTCGCCCGACTTCACACGGGCCGATCTCGTCCATCCGTCGGATAAGCTCCTGTCGGAGGCCTTCATCGGTCTCGCGCAGAACAGCCCGGCGGCCAATCCAGATGAGAACACCGGACAGTTCTGGGCGGGAGGCATGACCCAGTACGGAGCCCAGTACAATTCGACTGAACCCTGGGTGGGGAAACCGATCCTGGTCAGATTCTGGGACACGCCCAAAAGCGATATCCCTGCTGCCTATCAGGCCCCCGGGAATCCGCCTCGTTGGGGTGAATTCGGGGGCGGAATGTTGCTTCCTGCCATCACCACGGACTGGTCGTTTACGGATGCTGCGGACAGCGACCTTTACACCAACCGTGAACCTTCTCCCATGCCGCCTCCGGGACAGCAGGTGTATTTCGGCTGGGGAACGGACGAAGTCATCGAAGGAGAGGGATTCGCTCTGTACTCCGACGCGGCACTGACTGAAAGACTCGAGGGAATAGGCGTTGGCGGGTCATTCGACATAAATGATTACGTCCAATTGATCGTTGATCTGGACGGAGATGGCTTTGCTTCGCCCGACTTCACACGGGCCGATCTCGTCGATCCGTCGGATAAGCTCCTGTCGGAGGCCTTCATCGGTCTCGCGCAGAACAGCCCGGCGGCCAATCCAGATGAGAACACGGGACAGTTCTGGGCGGGAGGCATGACCCAATATGGGGCGCAATACAACTCCAACGACGCCTGGGTGGGTAAACCCATCATGGTCAGATTCTGGGACACGCCCAAAAGTGGAATACGTGCTTCGTATCAGAGCCCGACAAGTGAGCCCCATTGGGGTGAATACGGTGGCGGAATGTTGCTTCCGGACACAACGGCGGATTGGTCTTTTATCAATGCTGCTGGGGACGACCTCTACACCGACCAGGCACCCCTTGTTCCGCCACCTCCAGGTGAATTGGTGTACTTCGGCTGGGGAACGGACGAAGTCATCGAAGGAGAGGGATTCGCTCTTTACTCCGATGCAGCTCTGACCCAGAGACTTGAGGGAATAGGCGTTGGCGGGTCATTCGACATAAATGATTACGTCCAATTGATCGTTGATCTGGACGGAGATGGCTTTGCCTCGCCCGACTTTACACGGGCCGATCTCGTCCATCCGTCGGATAAGCTCTTGTCGGAGGCCTTCATCGGTCTCGCGCAGAACAGCCCCGCCGCCAATCCCGATGAACACACAGGCCAGTTCTGGGCTGGTGGTATGACCCAATATGGGGCGCAATACAACTCCAACGACGCCTGGGTGGGGAAACCGATCATGGTCAGATTCTGGAATACACCCAGAGGAGAGATTCTCGCCCTGTATCAAGGCTCAGAACCGGGACTGCTCTGGGGAGAATACAGCGGAGGGATGACCTTGCCATCCATCTCCACGGACTGGTCTTTCACCGAAAGGGCCAAGAGCGACCTGTACACCTCTATGGGAATCAATCAGGCGCCGGTTTTGTCTCAGATAGGTGATAAGCAGATTGCTGAAAATGAACTCCTGACGTTCATCGTCAGTGCCACAGACCCGGATGGTACAACACCGACTCTCGTTGCCAGCAACCTGCCGGGGGGGGCAACCTTCGTTGACAACGGTGATGGCACAGGCACTTTCAACTGGACGCCAACCCACGAGCAAGTAAGGGTCTATCCCGGCGTTCATTTCGAGGCCAGCGATGGCTTGTTCATTGACAGCGAGGACATCACGATTACGGTCAAGGAGGTCATCGTCAACCGTGCTCCGGTTCTGTCGCCGATTGGCGATAAGGTGGTTGACGAGAATCAGCTGTTGAGTTTCACGGTTAGCGCCACGGACCCGGATGGCACAACACCGACTCTCGTTGCCAGCAACCTGCCGGGCGGGGCAACCTTCGTTGACAACGGTGATGGCACAGGCATTTTCAACTGGACGCCAACCCACGAGCAAGTAAGGGTCTATCCCGGCGTTCATTTTGAAGCCAGTGACGGCGTGCTTACCGACAGCGAGGACATCACCATTACGGTGAACGATGTGAATCGTGCTCCGGTTCTGTCGCCGATTGGCGATAAGGTGGTTGACGAGAATCACCTGTTGAGCTTTGAAGTGACCGCTACTGATCCAGATGGGACAACGCCGACTTTGACGGCCAGCAACCTTCCTGAGGGGGCGACCTTCGTTGACAACGGTAATGGCACGGGCGCCTTCAACTGGACACCGACATACGAGCAAGCTGCCGTCTATGCCAGCGTTCATTTTGAAGCCAGTGACGGCGTGCTTACCGACAGCGAGGACATCACCATTACGGTGAACGATGTGAATCGTGCTCCGGTTCTCTCGCCGATTGGCGATAAGGTGGTTGACGAGAATCAGTTGTTGAGTTTCACGGTTAGCGCCACGGACCCGGACGGCAGAACGCCTAGCCTGGCAGGCACCAATTTGCCCCCCGCTGCAGGCTTCACAGACAACGGCGACGGCACCGGAACTTTCACTTGGACGCCTACGTCAGATCAGGTGGGCGTTTATCCTGGTGTGCATTTCGAAGCGAGCGACGGCGAACTCATTGACACTGAAGTCATTGACATTATGGTCATAAAGGCCAATCGTCCGCCGATCCTCTCAGTGATCGGCGGTAAGCAAGTTGCTGTGAATCACACGCTCATTCTTGGCGTCTCCGCGACAGATCCCGAAGGTACGATACCAACGCTGGCAGCAAGCTACTTGCCTGAGGGCGCGACCTTCACAGACAACCACGACGGCACGGGCACCTTCCTATGGATGCCGAGAGCGGATCAGATAGGCGGCTACATCGTGCTTTTTTGGGCGAGCGACGGCTTGTCAACCGACAGCGAGTATGTGCTTATCACCGTTGTCAGTGGCAGGCGTGCGGCCATACTGGAAGTGACAATCACGCCATCCGGAAAAGTGAGAATCAGGTGGGAACCGTTTGGGACGGGTCAGTATAAAGTGCAGTGCTGCTTTGATCTTGCCTGCGGTGTATGGGAGAACATCGCGGGCGTGTCCTGGCCGGTGACCGGCACCACCTGGGAATGTGACCTGGGCGATGTACCATGGTGCTTCTATCGAGTCGTTGACCAATAAAAATCACGATCAGAAAGCGAACAGTCCGCCGGCACGACTGTCACACACATGTGGCTCGCGTTCAAAGGAAATTAGTCTTGCCGCCGCCCCAATAACTGCGGCGCTCGTCAGTACGGGCAAGGGCATAGTTCGGCACCGTTGAGAAAGGCATGCGCGGAGGGCCAGGGGAGGCTCCTTTTAGTGCCCATGAGCGAGATAAGAGTTCTTCTCATAGACGATCACACTTTAGTTCGAGAGGGAATCCGAAACATTCTGGAGCAGGATGCAGGAATCGAAGTCGCAGGCGAGTTCGCCAATGCGAGGGAAGCGATAAGGAGACTAAAGAGCCTTGGCCCCGACGTCGTACTCATGGACGTCAGAATGCCCGGTTTGACCGGGATACAAGCCACCGCCCAAATAAAGCAACTCTCACCGAGAACCAAAGTTCTCATGCTTTCTATGTACGACAACGACAGCTACATCCGGAGTTCCTTCCAGTCCGGCGCTTCAGGATACTTGTTAAAAGATGCGGCCAGTCAGGAACTCATAGCCGCCGTTCGTGCAGCGGCGAAAGGTGAATCCTACCTCAGTCCCCAGATTGCCAAGAAGATGATCAGCGGATTTCAGTCGAAGAAGTCCTCTCAGCCTGTCAGGACTCCTTTTGATACCCTGACGGAGCGAGAGCGAGAAATCTTGAAGCTTCTTGCAGAAGGAAATTCCAGCAAAGAGATCAGTACCTTACTGGACATCAGTTTGGGAACTGTACGAACCCATCGAGGCAATCTGATGGGAAAACTCGACGCTCATAATCTCTCGGACCTCACCAGAATAGCAGCAAAAGAGGGGCTGATAGAGATATGAAGTACGGGATTCGGAAGACGGTTCCCGTTAGGCAACCGGGTGAATTGGGAGTGCCGCCTGGTGCTCCTGGGGAACCCCCCCCGCGAGAAGAGATGTGACTGTAGAAAACATCGGAGGTCGGAGAGCGAGGTGCCGGCCGTGCCGGCCCGGCGTTCCTGTCCAAAAGTCATGTTTGGGCACCTGGAAATGACGTATAACCACTGAGGTGCCTGGCTTGCCCACTCTCCAACTTTCGACCGTCTTTTCTAACCACCGTGACGACATGCTGAAGGAATGAGTGGGGCGTCCAAAATCCTGCATTGCCCTGCCCACATTGTGGTGGGCAAATCTTGGTCTTTCGAACCTTTTGAGTAGCACTCCGACCCACTGAGAGAAACGCAAAAACGGCAATGGATAATCACCTGTCCCACGAAGGGGGACCCTATCAGGAATTCGACTGTCGCTTGAGTCAGCGGGCAGAACTTGAAAGAGCTATCGCTGCGCGCAACCGTGCGGTCAAGTTGCGCCCCACGTCCGCAATTGGGTATTGCGAGCGTGGCAGACTTTGGCAGGAAGTAGGAGAGCACGAGTTCGCCATCCAGGATTTCAATAGAGCCATAGAACTGAATCCGATGTCTGCCCAAACGTATAACGACCGAGGAATCTGCTGGGCTAAAAAGGGCGCGTACGTTCGAGCGATGGGAGATTTTGAGGCCGCTATCGAGCTGGATAGCTCGTGCGCAGAGGCATACAACAACCGCGGTAATTGCTGGTTCATGAAAGAGGAGTATGAAAGGGCTATCGCTGATTACAACAGGGCCTTAGCACACGGTTCACAAGCCGCATTCATCTACTATAATCGTGGCACCTGCTGGGCAAAAATCGGTGACCAGGAGCGATCGTTATCTGATTTTGGCAGAGCAATAGAACGGGACCCGACACTAGCCGATGCATACTACAACCGTGGAAACCGCTGGTTTGAGAACGGAGAATACGACAAAGCGATCGCCGATTACGAAAGTTCGCTCGAACAGGATCCCAACCACGCAAGAGCATACCACAATCGTGGGTGCTGCTTGGTTAGGAAGGGAGAATACGGCAAGGCCCTGGCAGATTTTACTGAAGCGCTGCGGCTGGCTCCGAAGATGACCACAGCTTTTTTGCACAGACAATGGGTTGAGGACACATGGGGCCTGCTGCATTCGCGCAGACGCTTTCTCTACCTCAGCAATGATCAACCTGAGGACTGGACAATCATACTTGCGAATTGGAGTGCAAAGAACTTGAGCGGAGCTTAGGGGAGGTCGCCTTGCAGTGATAAGGTTGTCTTAGGCATTTTTGGCAACGATGGCGCGAGACTCAATCTGCATGCCCAGCCCTCATCACCCCTCAGCCAGTCCAATTCTGTGTCAGTTTTGTGCTCCCGAGGTACCTGCAAGAACTCGAGCCCGACTTTCCTCTGACATGCAATCGCCCATATGTGACGGAATCGAGATTAGAAGATCTCATCGCCGCAACGGGTCCGGATGTGCGCTACCTTTGGTCTGCCGAAAGGCCAAAAACGACCGTAAGCGGGCAGAGTTTCCCGGAAGCCAGAGAAACGAGACTTATCGGCGGCCACCACTTCGAAATGACTAAAACGAGGGATAGGAGCAGGCAACGCGCTTCATGGCAGTGACATGCGGATATTCCTCACATTGATTGCTCCGCAGAAGTGGCATATTCTTGGGATTTGGGTGGGTCAGGGGATTCTGGCAGGGAAGAAGTGGACATGTGATGAGACGTCTGGGCAAGTTCATTCTTCAGGTGCTAAGAGAAAAGAACAGGTCGCTGAGATGGCTCGGGCGGGAGTCGGGAATAAGCAACTCTTGTCTCTCCCAAGTAACCAGGGGTTTGTCCAAGACTACGCCTGAGGTACTCCTAAAGTTGGCGCCTCACCTCAGGGTTGAACCCAGCAAATTGTTTGAGGAGGCTGGTTGGCTCAAGTCTGAGACCGCCAACAAGGCGAAAGCGAGAAAGAAATAGCAGCCCTTGGCCACCTTGGCGTATCGAGTACTGGAACAAGAGTGCGAGTGCGTACCACAAGACAGGGAGAAATCTCGCTTCCCCCACATGTCGCGCAAAGGAGGAATCCGTGGTTGCTGTTTGTGTCAGCCAGGGCGATTTTCACCGGCCTGGTGCGGTGCGAGACCGTGCCCACAAAGGGGATCAGTGAGTCAGGAATCAAACAGGGTGCTCTGTGTCAGCCGAACGGGACAGTGGGTAGAAGAATGACCTGACTTTCTGTCTTTCTTCCCATGCGAGGGCGGATTAGAAACTTTATGGCCCGCTTTCATAGGAGAAAGCAGAAACTGCTGTTTTTACCACGCCCTCATGGGAGCGAAGCAGAACCTAACCTAACTTCCGCACCTGATTGCGATTTTGAGATTTTTTTTTGCCTGATTTGGGGATGAAATGGGGATATTTAGGGTGTTTTTGCTGTCATCTTCGCCCTATTTGCGCCACACTTTCGTTTTGCT
>Ga0315541_1001093_pt1 | contig 26278 bp, 23 predicted proteins | sample SalMarSW160190MG_FD_203095 | JGI IMG/M metagenome (GOLD analysis project Ga0315541, IMG submission 203095) | Salt marsh sediment microbial communities from the Plum Island Ecosystem LTER, Massachusetts, United States - Salt Marsh Sediment SW1601-190 ...
TGACTATAAAATAGACTCGGGCGAGTAAACCGGGTGACCGCCCTGGATTTAATCTGCCAGGGAGGAAAGTCCGAGCTCCACCGAGCAGGGTGCTGGGTAACACCCAGGAGGGGTGACCCTATGGAAAGTGCCACAGAAACACACCGCCAGCGGCTGGCTTAGCCAGTGCGGGTAAGGGTGAAATGGTGAGGTAAGAGCTCACCAGCAACCAGGAGACTAGTTGGCTGGGCAAACCCCACCTGGAGCAAGACCGAATAAGAGGGCTCAACTACTCCAAAGTCTCAGGGCTCTGGGGTAAGTTTAAGGTGCTCGGCCGAAGCCCTCGGGTTGGTCGCTTGACCCTGATGGCAACATCAGGGCTAGATGGATGGTCACCGCTCTATGTGGAGTACAGAACTCGGCTTACAGGTTTACTCGCCTAAAAAATTTTTTCCGGGCTTATATGCGGCAAAGGACAAGGATGAGACTCAAGCCTTGACCAGGGGATTATCCAAGGGAAAAACAAGGGAGAAGATAGCATCTCAGCAGCCATAAACAAGTTTGTTAAACCAGGGTTCCGGGCATAAAATAATAATGTATGTCTGACATACCCCCCAAGCTTCGTGATTTTATTCTCTTTTGTGCTCAAAGGCGGAGCCCGGAGTGGCCGGCTATTTATGATGAAATGACCAGAGTAGCCGGAAGGAAATTATTCCAGGGATTAGGCTACAAAGACCTTAAGCAACTAGGGTTATCCTTTTCCCTATCTGGCATGGACAAAACCATCCAATTGGTTAAACAAGTTACCTTCCAAAACCATCTGTAAGAAGCATTTTGCAGTCTTCCATCCAGGATGATAGCATTTTATAGTCTTCCGCATAATTTCGTATAAAACCCTCCCCCTTGAAGAGAGAGAGTCTAGGCGAGGGTGAATTTCCCCTCTATAACTCTCTCCTGCTAGGGGAGGGAGAATTATAAGGAGGCTTATTATGCGGATAGCTGTGCTTGCCGATACTCACGTAAACACGTTTGAACACCTCCCTAAAAAGATAATTGATGCCATCTCCACGGTAGATTTGATAATCCACGCTGGAGACTTCACCGATGTACAAGTACTTAAGGGGTTGAAACGGCTAAGAAGGGTGAAAGCAGTCCAGGGTAATATGGATTCAATGGAGCTAAAGACTGTACTCCCGGTCAAGGAAATAGTTGAAATAGAAAATAAACGAATTGGCATAACTCATGGCTCGGGCAGTCCTTGGGGAATAGAAGAGAGAGTAAGGAAAATATTTGAGTCAGACCAGATTGACATTATCGTCTATGGCCATTCTCACCAATCCCAAAACAAGGTCATCAATGATATTCTCTTGTTCAATCCCGGAAAGGCTACAGACTCTTTTGGCATTCTCACGATCGACGGAGAGGCCAAAGGAGAGATAATCAGCTCTCGATGATGATTGTTTACCGTTTTATCACGATGGAACCGTAGCCGACCACCCGGGAGAAATCGCCACTAGTGTCTCCGCTGGTGGCATATTTCAATAAACTTGCCCTTTTGGCTTTCATTTCCTTGGCTGCGACAATAGCTGAAGCAATCGGGCCATACCCGCACATGGTGCAATTAAGGCTCTCACAGCGCTTGTATAGCTCTTCCTCATCAAGAGCAACTATAGCCTCTATCACAGAGCTATCCTTTTCCATAGCTACAGAGTGAGGTTCGTAGTGTGTGAAATCACTGCTTGCGATAATTATTAAGTTATCGCCTGCCTGGGAGATAGCCTTGCCCACCGTCCGAGCTGTTTCTATGTCTTGAGCCAGCATAGTTATGGGCACAATTTTTACCTTCTTATAGAGGTGTTGAAGCCAGGGTAATTGCACTTCAATACTGTGCTCATGTATATGAGCAGTCTCGTCTGCTTTGATTACCTTCCCCAACAGCCTTTGGCCAAGCTCTTCGTTTATTTCTACCTCACCCAAGGGTGTGTTCCAGCCAGCTCCTAACCATAGAGAAACAGGATACCCATACCCGGTGTGGTTAGGACCAAGTATCACTGCGGTATCGATTATCCCATCATCAGCAAGCTCCTTATAGGCATGGGCTGCTACTGGCCCCGAGTAATAATAGCCAGCGTGGGGGGCAACGATAGCCACAATCTCCCTCCGCCCTTTGCTATTCACCTGGGGTATAGCTCCCGGCCCAAGCTCATGTTTGTAGCACCATTCAATTTGTTCTTCTAATTCTCTGGCAGTGCCAGCATAAAACATACCAGAAACAGCAGGTTTTCTTATCTTCATGAGACACCCCCGCAAAGCAAGACTACCCTTTAGGCTGTCTTTTCGTCCTTTTCCTGGTCTTTTTCTCGACCTCCTCAGCTTCTCCCTCGGTCTTTCCTTTGCTCTCCTCTGCGAGCTTCTCTATCCTCAGCATGGCTTGGTCACGGTACCAGCGGTGTATCTCGTCTAGAGCTGGTGGGAAGATACTGAACACCTCTATATCACTAGGAAATTGCACCGAGTGTTCCTCTCTAATGAACAGAAGCCCAGCCTCATCGTCTTTAAGCGTCTCGCTTATCTTTTTAGCCATAAATTCATTTCTCTTCTTTGCCGCCTCAACATAGAATTCAGAAACTTTACTTGCCACCTTATCACTTATAAAGCCAAGCATCAGGCATCTCTGCCAGTCCATGACCTCTTCAAACAATTCCGCTTCTTCAACTGTCTCAAAGATAGCGTCATTATCACACTGAGTTTTAGCAATTTGATAACTGCTTGGATTCAGCCTCTCCATGGCCTTCATACCATCCTCACCGGATTGAAAGATTGATTCGTGGTAAACCCGGTTTACCATTCCAATCTTCGACGCTAAATTGGTTAGCTGTTCTGCTACCTGTTGCCAATAACGACTGCATTTTTCTTTGTATTCATCAAGGGCTTCCTCGCCGGAATATACAAGTGGGACGAGGTAAAGCTTCTTTCCCTGTTTGAAGCGCTCAGCTTCAAGCCTTTCTATTTTGCCTAATTGCTCTGGCATGGATATTTAGCTCCCAAAAAAGAAGTCCTCCAAAGCCTAAGTGCGCTTTATATCGAGATGGGCTTAAATGGAAAAGAGAAAAGCAAACTTTTCATGGGTACTACTCATCAGGCTCTCCTTCTTTTCCCCAGTTCTGCATCATCTTCTTGATTTGCTGGGCAAGTTTGGGATCCTCCTTGAGACGCTGAGTAAATACAGGGCAGCTCTGAAGAATCATCTCCTGACTCATAGAGGCCATACTTTCCATAATCTGGTCTAGTTCGCTTTTGGCTTGTTCAGGTAGATTTGTCCCCTGCATCGCTATCCTGAACTGCGCGATATCCTCAATGCTAACCTGAACCGGAGTTAGGCAGTTTTTATACCAGGGACATTCCTTACATCTGATAAGTGCCGTGACTTCATCTAAAATATCACCCATTTTTAGTCCTCCTGGTTAACGTAATTTTAGCACCTTTTCTTGATATAAAGGAAATCAAATTCCTTGAGACTGGTTATTAATCAACGCATGTCATTGCGAGTCCCGATTTATCGGGACGAAGCAATCCCCAACATGACACCGGGGTCCATGATGTATTAGATGAAAGAGCCAAGAAGAATGGATTTGGCCCTGTTGTATGATGTTTAGAAATTTGGCATTTAATTTTTGGCAAGCAGCCTCCCTTAATCTTAGTTGACATAATGCTCTAATTGCCTGATTCTAATCTGGCTTAGCCAGAGGATGGTATTTGCGGTGAGTCTCTTCAGCATACTTATCGGAGGCATGGACATAGCGGGTGGTGGTATCCAAGGATTCATGACCCAGAAGAATTTGAAGAGCTGCCGGATTAGCACCTTCTTCAGCCAGATAAGTAGCGAAACCATGCCTCAGGGAGTGTGCTGAAGTGGGGACGTTGATCTTTAATTTCTCCCGGTATCTCTTAATTCTATCCTGAAGATAATTGGTGGAAATCCTTTTCTTTGATTTAGCAACATTTCTGCCGGCATACGGGATAAAAAGGGCAGGACAATCATCCTGGCGAGTCACTGAATATGCATCCAGGTGCTGTTTAGCCCGTGGAGTTAAGTAAACGAAGCGTTGCTTTCTGCCTTTACCAGTAATAAAAATCCGGCCGGTGTCATCGATTTGACTACGATTTAGATTGCATAGCTCAGAGATGCGCATGCCGGTAGCAAATAGCACTTCCAGCATGGCGCGGTTCCTTAAAGCCGTTTTGATATTTGACTCTAAGGAACTTGGCGCTTCAATCAGTCTAATCAAATCCTCAAGCTCAGCTACTTGGGGATGTTTTCTTCCAGCCTTGGTTAATTTGACAGCTTCAGGCGGCAGGGGACAAGGGTAATCAATGTCAATTAAGTAGCGCAGGTAAGCTCTCAGCGCTGACAGCATGCGGTTTATAGAGCGGGAGTCAAGCTGTTTTTCGCCTTGCTTTCCCAGATTCGCTGTTTTGCGATCATGCGAAACTAAATACGCTTTGTAGTAGGTGATAGCGCGCTTATCAACCTTATCAAACTCAATTTTGCTTTCATCCAGAAAATTGCTGAAAACATTTAAATCTCGTTCGTAGTTGTAAACTGTCTCAGGAGAATATTTATTGGCTTGTAAATTTAGTAAAAAATCATCGACATGCGGCAGCATCGACTTTACCTCCTTACAGGTTGCAACTGAGTGTAAGGAATATTATACTCAATCAAATTATGCCTACGAACACTCTTTTTGTCAACCCCTATTTACCCGGGGCTGCTTAATAACCATTTGTCCTTCTGGGCTCTTCGCTTCATGTCACCCTGCCCTCCCCTAAGTCATTGCGAGCGAAGCGTGGCAATCTCATTACCACCTCCCAGATTGCTTCGGCTGACTTCGTCAGCCTCGCAATGACAGGATGGAGGTGTCATTCTGAGTCTTTCATTTCTTGTCTTCTCAATAATCAATTGCCCCATAACTCCTCTCGGGCATCCCAACTTTGGTTAGAGGCGAGAATGTCTTCCATATCTGCAGCATTCCTTATCCTTGAAGCTGCAAGCTCAATGGATTACAATCATGATGTGGCAAGCGAGCTAACTAAACAAAACATTGCTAAATTATTAGCTGAACTCCCTGACGGAGTCGAGGTGGTGGCGGCAGCAAAAACAAGAACACCTGAGGAAGTCCTGGAAGCTGTTCAGGCGGGAATAAAAATCATTGGAGAAAATTATGTCAAGGAAGCAAAAGAAGCATATGAACTGGTGGGAAAGAGAGCGAAGTGGCATTTTATTGGAACCTTTCAAAAGCATAATGTCAGGAGAAAGGTGCTGAAAATATTCGACATGATAGAAAGTGTTGATTCTTTAGAAATAGCCAGGGAAATTGATAGAAGGTGTGCTCAAATTGGCAAAATAATGCCAATATTGATTGAGGTAAACAGTGGTAGAGAGCCCCAGAAATCAGGAGTGCTCCCGGAGGATGTGGAACAATTAATAAGAGAAATATCCGGTCTTAAAAATATCAAGGTGACGGGCCTTATGACCATGGGCCCCCGTTTTGGAAACCCTGAAGACTCCAGGCCTTATTTTGTGGAGACAAGAAGGATATTTGACAGAATTAAAGGGCTGAAGTTGCCCAATGTAGAGATGAGATATCTGTCCATGGGCATGACTAATTCCTATAAAGTTGCTTTGGAGGAAGGCGCTAATATAATCAGAATAGGCACTAAGATATTTGGCGCGAGAGATTAGGTATAGTTTTACGCATAATTTCGTATGAAACCTTCTCCCTTGAACGGAGAAGGTCAGGGTGAGGGTGAATTTTTCCTCTCTCTAAATCTCTCCCGCCAGGGGAGAGATTTACAATGATGTATGCAGTTGACTAAATGATGCTTGAACCTCTCCAGTTTGTCCTCCCAGGTGCTGGGAGCCGGATCATCAACTTGTTGCAGCGACCGGACTGTGAGTTGTCGGAGAAGCCGGTCGAGCACAAGGTATTGACTTTCTTTTAAAGAATTGTTATTCTAATATGAAGTGTTCCCGCAGGTGGTATCCTTATATTGCTACAGCATATAAGATTTCGCTTATGAAAGAAATTTGGGGGTAAGCAGATGAGACGTATAAATAAGAAAATAATTTTGGGCGTTTTGCTCATAGCGCTACTGACAGCGCCAATTGTTGCGCTCATAGCCGGGTGCGGACCGGGGCCAGCAATCAGCAAAGACCAAGCTATCGCCATATTAGTGAGCGAAATAATAGAGCCCGCCGCTGAGTACAAAAGCATCTCAGCATTCATGTTGTCCGAGCCACTGCAAAATGGTGATGTTGTTACCTCAGAAAGCGGCGAAGACTACCCGATAGACACTAGTACCTGGTTCGTCTTCATTGATGATGAACCGATGGCGTTTTTTGTTCATGACTGCAGATACGTTTTCATAGATGGTGAAACTGGAAGTTATGACGTCATCGATGAAATCTGGCCACCCGAGATAAACAATTTATCTATGTGGGATACTCAGAATCTGGGTAGAGGGCATATCATTGAGCTCTATTCTGTCCTGGATAGTGCTGTCCCCATCGTTGGCAGTCCCAGTCAAGCTCCCACAGGCGATTATGGAGACGCCCCAGATGGACAGGACGCTTATTGGGGAATCCCGGGGAGCTACCCGACTTTATTTAACACCACCAACAGTCAGTTCGGTCGTCCGGGAGGACATACCCTCAATATCGGCGAAGAGACACTGGGAGTAAACGTGAGCGCTGAGGTGGACGCCAATGACCCCGCTGACCCGGACGGAGTACCCAATTTGGTAGATGCCGACAGCGATGAAAGAATTTTTGTCATCGTGGAGGGCACACAAGCTAAACTGGCGTTTACCGTTACCGTCGCCCCGAACGCTCCAGATGTAACCCGGTACGCCAACGCAGTGATTGATTTTGACCAGAACGGTAGTTGGAGTGCTGGCACCTACGGGACCGAATGGGTTCTGGTTAACCTGGAGGTAGATGTTGCCCCCGGTTCCTCGGAAACAGTAATCACTCCCTGGTTCTCATGGGGGAACAAATCCGTGCTTCCCTCACCGGTATGGATGAGGTTATTACTAGCTAGGGAGGAAGTTGACGAGGCCTTATTTGCCAACGTGGGTGGCTGGGATGGGAGCGGGCAGTTTGAGTATGGCGAAGTTGAGGATTACTTCGCATTTCTCACCGATAACCCGCCACTACCCGATGGAGATGGGGACGGGGACGGGAACGGAGATGGAAATGGGTATGGGAATGGAGATGGAAATGGAGATGGAAATGGGGATGGGAATGGACCACCACCACCAAGTCTAGATTGGTGGCGATGGTGGCCACCCTGGCCCGGTTTTCCCCCATGGGGACAGCCGCCACAAGAGACACATCCAAAACCTGAGCCGCCCGAATCTCACCCGCTAGGTCCCGAAGAGGGTCCTTGTGGCTATGACATAAACTACTATTATCTACTCATTAATTGCGGGGACAAGGGTAAGAGCACGCTCGCCAAAACCGATTGTGACAATTTAGAGAAGCTCTTCAATGACCAAAACTATAACAGTGGCGACTATCTCAAACCTAGCGAAGTCACCAATACTCCAGGCAAAATTCAAAGCACCCTAGAGGGCATCAGGAAGAACGTTAAGTGTGCCGACCGGGTTCTTATAGTTATTGTCGGACATGGAAACGGAAAGACCATTAGCCTTTATAATAGCGCCGGCCAGAAAGCGGGGAAAATCACACCCTCGCAGATAAATACCTGGTTGGATATTCCCGAGTGTGACGGCAAGGAGTGCGACGTAGAAAAGGAATGCTGTTTTGTAGATATAGTCATAATCTCTTGCCATGCCGAGGCGTTCTTTGACGGGCTAAAAAGAGAGGGAAGAACGGTGGCCGCCGCATCGACGAAAGTGTATGCATGGGGCGGGGATAAGGGATACGCAACCGGCTTCATCAAAGATATAAGAAGCACCGCCTCAGACACCGACCCCAAGGATGGATACGTAACAGTAAAGGAGGCCCATAAAACAGCGGCTGCCCACCAGAAAAAGCACCACAAAACTGCCGACGCAGCTATAAGCGCTCAACAATGTGATTGTACGTGCCCCTGTAGTCCGGACATAGATGTGGAGAAGTGGATATGGTATGACCCACTTGAGACGTGGGTGGACGAGATTGAAGTCCAGCCAGGTGCACTGGTTGCCTTCGTGTTAGAGATTGAAAGCGATGGGACATGCCGCGACATCGTCGACCTGGAGATCATAGACTTCCTGCCATATTGCCTAGTGTTTGACTATGAGTTCACACCAATTCTCTACTATAATGACATGGCATACTTCAGTCCACCTGATACAATGACTCAGGTGGAGGGGGGAGTGGAACTTTACTGGAACCTTGCAGAGATAGTAGGGCCACTGGCGCCGGGAGAAAGCATAGCCATTGAATATTATGCCTATGCTGAGTATCCGGGGGAAAACATCAACATCCTTTACGGCACCGCTCGCTGCGCCGTCGATTATAGTGTAGAAGTTACTGACCAAGACTCGGCAATTGTTTTGGTTCTTCCGCCCGAGGACTTATTAGGCGGTTATTTAGAAGTTAGTAACGTCGAGAGCTTTTGGAGCGATCCTTATACATGTGAGAGTTTCTTTGACGTCTACTTTGAGGTTCAGGACCTCACCGGAGGCACCTGCCCGGTCACCTATGTGGGTCTATATATAAACGGGTTGCTGTATGATTTCTGGGACACAGCTGATATCATCGTCGAGCGGTATATTCCTGATATTCCGGCTGACTGTGGAGAACCCATTGATACCGAGATTGTAGCTATGGATCTTTGTGGCGCGGAGCCTATTACTATTGACACTTCATCCTTCACTACCCCCTCACCTCCACCACCAGTCGCGGAGGATGTATTATCCGTTGGCTTTGAGGCTTACGCCGAGTGCACTTTTCTCGAAGAAGCATGCCTCGGCTGTACCGTTACCATCTTCTTTTGGGCGGAGGACATCAGCAGCGGGGACATCTACCCGGTCACCGACGTGGTTCTAAGGCTAGACGGGGTGCCGTGGTTCGAGTCAGGCCCTATATCTACAGGGTACTTCAATGATATGGTTGAGCTTGAGGCTTGGTGCGGAGAAACCATTGAAATCGAGGTAATAGCTATGAACCTGATTGGGCTGGAGGCTATTGCCGTCGACTCCATAACTACCCCCTCACATCCATAATGCCCCGTCAATAAAGAGGCTGGGTAGAGCTTTATTATAGCAGCAAAAACAAGAACAGCTGAGGAAGTCCTGGAAGCTGTTCAGGCGGGAATGGGCATGACTAATTCTTATAAAGTTGCCCTGGAGGAAGGCGCCAATATAATCAGAATAGGCACTAAGATCTTTGGCGAGAGGTTTGGTTCCTCATAATTCAATTGCTAGCCCTGCGCCGCAATCTAAAGCTTTGTCTTTAAATAGATCTCTTATCTCCTGCTTGTACATGGTGCAATGACAGGGGCAAATCAACGATAAGCCGCGGAAAGCCTCAAAATTATGAAATCCATGGAATCCACCGGCGATTCCATATAGCTCCCCAAACTTTGCAGCAGCGGCGAGAATGATTTCCATCCCAGGGTGAGCACAACCTGTAAGTACAAATATCCCCCTATCCGTTTTGAGGGCCAAGGATTGCTCTACTCCTTCGAGTTCTCCAGTCGAGAAGATGTTTTCACGAATTTGAACGGGACCTTTGACCATGGTTACCTTTCTTCCCGGAAATGCTCTCTTAAAGGAACTTGGGAGGTAAAGTTCAGCAATCCCATTTATTCTAAAGATTTCAGAAAGTCCTCCAGTATGGTCGCCATGGGCATGTGAGATTACGATTATACTTATGTCCTCCGGGTCAATATTAAGCTCATTCATATTATGTAGTAATGCAGGGCCATCGGCACCTGTATCAAACAAGAGTGGTGATACTCCTGCATCTTCAATAAGGGCAGAAAATCCATGCCCTTGCCTTAGACCCACTTTTCTTACTTCATTGTCGTAAACAATTGTAATTTTCATTTTCTAATAAAAGACTGATTTCAATGGCTCTCTTTAACTCACTCCCCTAAAGATGACGAGCTATCTTATTTAGAAGTTCATCCATTCCCCATCCTTTGGCAGCGGAGATGAGAACAATGCCCTCACTCGGCAACAAGATTTCTTCCTCGAAGTAAGGAATAGTAGTTAATGCTTTCAGCTCTGCCTCGCTGCTTAAAGCTAGGTCTAGCTTGTTGAATACTGTAAATTTTGGTTTATTTTCCAGATTTAGCTCGCTGAGTATCTTTTCTACTGTGAGGCACTGATTAGCAGCATTCTTGTGTGTTATGTCAACTATATGTAGAAGTAAATCAGCCTCATCCAGTTCCTCTAAAGTGGCGCGGAAGGCGGCAATTATTGAAGGCGGAAGTTTATGAATAAAGCCAACGGTATCGGTGATTAGAAATTGTTGCCCGGTGGGCAGAGCCAGCCGCCGAGTCACAGGATCCAAAGTAGAAAAGAGTCTATCTTCCACATCTACACTGGCTCTGCTTAAGGTGTTGAACAAAGTGCTTTTACCGGCATTAGTATAACCAACGAGGGCTACGATAGGCGTGCCGGTCTCCTTACGGCGCCTCCTGTAGAGTGCTCGATGCTTCCTGACACTTTCTATTTTGTGCTGAAGGAGATTGATACGCTTATAGATAAGGCGGCGATCGGTTTCCAATTGTGCCTCACCGGGACCTCTGGTGCCGATGCCACCGCCAAGCCGCTCTAAATGGCGCCACTGCCCGACGAGCCGGGGCAGAAGATATTGGTGCTGAGCCAATTCAACCTGGAGTTTTCCTTCATGGGTGCGAGCCTTTCGGGCGAATATGTGTAAAATCAAAGCGCTGCGGTCAATAACTTTGACTCCCAATGCCTCTTCGAGATTTCTTTGCTGCCTCGGCGACAGCTCATCATCAAAGATCACTGTGTCGTACTGGATTTGCTCTTTGAGGTTGATTAGCTCCCCAATTTTACCCTTACCTATATAATAGGTAGGCGAAGGCACGTCAAGCTTTTGAGTTAACATGCCTACTACATTGGCGCCTGCTGTTTTAGTCAGGTAAGATAGCTCTTCTAAGGAATCTATAACTGACCAATCATGGTTGGAGACCTTGCTTCCCACCCCGACTAGGAATGCTTGTTCTGTTTTAGCTTGGGTAGTAAAAAATTTCTGCTTTATCCTCTCCTCCTGTGCCAAGCTAATAGACGATCCATCCCCTGTTCCAGACGGTCATCGGAAATGGTCAGGGAAAGTCTGATATAACCCTCTCCCTCCTTCCCATAGCCAGTTCCCGGGGTTACCGCTATCCCAGCTTCGTCAAGCAATTTCTTGGTGAAATCCATAGATATATACCCCTGGGGAATCTTAGCCCAGATATAAAAGGTTGCCTTGGGTATCCTGGCCTTCAGCCCTATCTCATTAAGGACTTTTAGCAACTTATCTCGGCGCCGTTGGAGAATAGCATTATGCTCAGCGATGTGTTCCTGGGAGCCGCGCAGAGCTTCCACAGCGGCATATTGAATTGCCTGGGGGATGCCTGAATCCAGGTTGGATTTAACTCTAAATAAGGCGTCCACCATGTCAGCATTACCTACCACCATGCCTATTCGCCACCCTGTCATGTGGTAAGTTTTGGACAGGGAATGAAATTCCACACCTACTTTCTTTGCCGCAGGTATCTGCATGAAGCTCGGTGGCTTGTAGCCATCAAAGGCAACTTCGGTATAAGGAGCGTCATGGCAGATTGCTAAGTCGTGCTGCTGGGCGAAATGAACTGCTTTCTCAAAGAAATCAAGGCCAGCTATAGCGCCGGTGGGATTGTTGGGGTAGTTAAGCCACATAAGCTTTGCCTTATCGGCTACCTCGGCTGGAATAGCTTTAAAATCAGGCAGAAAATCGTTTTCCTCCTTTAAAGGCATAAAGTAAGGCTCGCCACCGGCTAATATCGTGCCCAGAGAAAATGGCGGATAGCTCGGGTCAGGCACTAAAGCCAGGTCACCAGATTCAATAAAGCATAAAGCCATATGCCCGATTCCTTCCTTGGAGCCAATAAGCGGCAGCACCTCTTTATCTGGGTCCAGGGTAACGCCGAAGCGTCTCTCATACCACTCGGCAATGGCTTGACGAAGTTCGGGCAAGCCGGCTGTTTCAGGATAACGATGATTTGCGGGGTCACGTGCTGCCTTACACATATATTCGATGATATGAGATGGCGTGGGTAAATCAGGGTCGCCAATAGCAAAGCTGATTATGTCCTCTCCCCTAGCCCGAAGCTCAGCGATTTTCTGATTTATCTCCACAAAAAGGTATGGAGGCAATCTATTAAGCCTTTTGGCTAATTCCATCAGCTCTTTCCTGCAAGCCATTCGCCAGTGAAAACTTCCTCCACTGGACCGGTAAGCAACACCTCCTCTACCCTATCCCAAGATATGGTCAAGGTCCCACCTTTGAGTATTATGTCAACTTGTGGCTCTACGTAGTCCAATAATTGAGCAGCCACAGCTATGGCGCAGGCACCACTACCGCAAGCCAGAGTTTCTCCAACACCCCGCTCCCACACTCTGGCTTCTAGCTTCCCCCCGCTCAAGACCCTGGCTACCTCAAAATTGGTCCTTTGGGGGAACATGGGGTGCCTCTCTACTTTCGGTCCTAGCTCAGCCAATGGAAAATCAGCAATCGGCCGGGATGAAAAGCTCACGGCGTGAGGATTTCCCATGGATAGAATAGCCAAGGTCAACTTTTTTCCGTTTATCACTAAAAGATAATCCAATATTGGTATTATGTCAACTTTACCTTTAACGGGAATGTGCTCCGGTTGGAACTGGGGCAGGCCCATATTTACCTCGACCCAGTTGACCTTATTCCCCGACATATAGGCTTTAACCTTTCTTACGCCTGGCAAAGTCTCTATGGTCAGAGAGCGATTGTGTTGCTCCGCTCGCGATGGCATTTTGTCACTCAAGCCTTTCTCAATAGCATACTTGGCAAAACATCTCAGCCCATTGCCGGAAACCTCAGCCTCAGAACCGTCGGAGTTAAAAATGCGCATCTTTAAATCAGCGCTGGTCGAATCCTGCACCAGTATCAAGCCGTCCGCTCCTATGCCAAAGTGACGGTCACACATAGCTTGAGCCAGCTTTGACCACTCCCCTTCCCTAGTTCTGGCGTCAACCAGGATGAAGTCATTACCCGTGGCCTGTAACTTGGAGAATTTCATGATATGAAGCCTTCTATGAGACCCTTCATTTTGTTCAGGGCGACAATGCTGGCTTGGGCTCCTGCCTCGCTGGTATCAAACCAGTGAATTCTGCTATCGCTGAGGCGAAACCAGGCATACTGGTGGCGAGCCAGTCGATGGGTTTCATATTTTATTTTATCAATAGCCTGAGGCAAAGTCATCTCGCCTCGAAGAAATTGCCTTATTTGCTTGTAACCTATTCCCGACATAGAAGGCAAGGCAGGGCTATAACCTTTTTTCAATAGCTGTTCCACTTCTTCAACCAATCCCATTTGTATCATTTTATCAACCCGCCAATCAATCCTTCTATATAGCTCGCTTCTTTCTCGGGTTAAACCAATGAGCAGGATGGGGAAATCTGGCGCCTGTTTACGCTGTAATTGAGAAGGATGCTGCCCTGTCGTATGATAGATTTCCAGAGCCCTTATTATACGTCGGGTATTACTCGGATTGATTTTTGCTGCCGCTATAGGGTCAATACCCTGCAATTCCTGATAAAGGCTGTGGCTACCTTCTTGCTCTGCTCTAGCTTCTAACTGGCGTCTTAGCTTTTGGTCAGGTGACACCTGAGGTATTTTCCATCCCTCTACTAACGACCACACATAAAGGCCGCTGCCACCGACCAGTAAGGGCAATTTGCCTTTCTGCTGAATGGCTTTCAGCGCCTCAATGGCTAGTTGATGATACATAGCCAGACTAAAATCTTCGTCAGGCTCGATTACATCGATGACATGGTGAGGGACCGATGCCCTCTCTGCCGGACTCGGCTTATTGGTGCCGATATCCATATACCGATAGACCTGGCGGCTGTCGGCGCCTATTATCTCTACGGGAAAGTATTGAGCAAGGTGCAGGGCAAGCTCACTTTTCCCTACAGCAGTGGGACCAACAATGGCAATCATTCCCAAGTAGTCAGTAGTCAGAATTCAGTAGTCATGACTTGGCTACTCTCCTAGTATATGCCTCTAGAAGCCGACTGATCTCTTCTAGATTCTTTTCCAGCGTTCTTGTATCTCCATAACCAAGATCCTTGGCTAGGATCAAGTAATAGCGGCATTCCTCGATAGAACCTTGAGCAATATTGTAAAAACGAGCCTTGTCGGGATTTCCTTTTCTCTTGAATCCCTCAGCAATATTGGCTGGTATTGAAATCGCTGCCCGCCGCAACTGAGATACTAACCCAAACTGTTCCCCACTGGGAAAGGAATTTGTGAAATGATAAATCTCTAAGACCCATTGATGAGCCTTTTGCCAGACTATCAGATCCTTAAAACTCTTAGATGGCATACTGACTACTAGCTACTAGCTACTGGCTACTGACTCCTGTCTACTGACTACTTTATTCTTCCCTTGATTTCAGCGGTTTGCTCAACAATGCTCACGAATTCTTCAGCTTTGAGGCTGGCTCCGCCAACCAGGGCACCATCGATTTCTGGATGGGAAATAAACTCAGCAATGTTAGCACTGGTAACACTGCCGCCATAAAGGATGCGTAAATCCTGAGCTATACTCTTATTCCATAGCTTAGCTAGAACGTCACGAATAAACTGGATAGTAGCTGCTGCCTGCTCGATGCTTGCCGCCTTACCTGTGCCAATAGCCCAAACTGGCTCATAGGCAACCACTAAATTGTAGACAGGCCCTATACCATTCAAAGCTGCCGTCACCTGCCTATTAACCACCTCCTCTGTCTTGCCAGCTTCATTCTCGGCAAGCCTCTCTCCGGTACATAAGATAGGCTTAAGCTTGTTTGCCAAAGCCGCCTTTACCTTCTTGTTAACTATTTCGTCAGTTTCCCCAAAATACCATCTCCGTTCAGAGTGTCCCAGTATGACAAATTCGCACAGCTCGCGGAGCATTACCGGTGATATTTCACCGGTGTAAGCCCCTTCAGTCTCAAAATACATATTCTGTGCACCGAGCTTAATAGACGAACCCCGGAGCATCATATTTATGGCAACTAAAGATACGAATGGCGGACAAAGTACCTTTTCTACTCCTTCTATCCTGTCCAGTTTCTCAAGCATCTCGAAAACAAGCTGTTCAGCTTCAGTAGCCGTGGTATTCATTTTCCAGTTGCCAGCAACAAAAGGGATTCGCATTTCACAATCTCCTGTTATTCCTTATCTAACAAAACCTCCACACCAGGTAAGGTGAGGACCTCCAAAAACCTCAGGCTGGCACCACCTCCTGTGGAAACATGGGTCATCTTATCAGTTAATCCCATTTCTTGAACTATTTCAGCAGAAGAGCCACCGCCAATAATAGTAGTGGCATTGAGGGTAGATAGAAAACTGGCTATAGACCTGGTTCCTTGAGCAAATTGAGGTATTTCATAAATCCCCATAGGGCCATTCCACATGATGGTATGACATTTTCTTAGCTCACTATAAAAAAGCTCAATAGATTGAGGGCCAATATCTACGATATGGCTACCCGCTGGTATATTGGTTGTTGGCACTACTCTGGTTGGGGCTCCGGCTTTGATTTCTTCCGTCACAACTGCATCAATGGGGAGCAGAAACGGCACCCTCCACTCCTCGGCTTCCTGTAACAATTTCTTGGCCAGGCCCAACTTATCGTACTCTATTAAAGAATGCCCTACCTCATATCCTTGTGTCTTTAGGAAAGTAGCGGCCATGCCACCACCAACCAGCAACGTGTCAACCCTTCTTAACATATTCTGCAACAGCTCTATCTTATCGCTCACCTTAGCACCGCCTATAAGGCAGGCCAAGGGTCGCTCTGGATTATGCAAGAGCTTCTCCATAACCTCTAGCTCTTTTTTCATTAAAAAGCCAGCCACCGCGGGCAGGTATTTAGCTACACCTACGGTAGAGGCATGAGCTCGGTGAGCAGTGCCAAAGGCATCATTAACATAAATATCGGCTAACATGGCTAGCTTCAGGGCAAAGTCGGCGTCATCTAGTTCCTCTTCGGGGTGAAAGCGCAGATTTTCCAAAACCAAAATATCGCCCTCTTTGAGTGTCCCTACTTTGCTTTCCACTTCCTGGCCTATACAATCGGATGCTGTGTTGACAGGCAAGCCTGTAAGTTGTGACAACCTCTGCGCTATTGGCGTCATCCGCAAACTTTCAACTACTTTGCCTCCAGGGCGTCCTAAATGAGAGCAGAGGATTACCTTAGCTTTATGGTCAACAAGATATTTGATAGTAGGAAGCGAAGCTTGGATGCGGCTATCGTTGCTAATGGCGCCAGTGTTGGCGGTTAGTGGGACATTAAAATCGACTCTGAGTAGAACTTTCTTGCCTTTAACCTCAATATCTTCAACAGTCTGTTTCGGCATTTTTCCTCCTAGAAGTCGCGCTTCAATAGAAAACAAGCTGTCTCTTTAAGCGGAGCTTGCCTGGATGTGTCAAGCCGAGTAGCCTCGAGGTGTGCCAAAGCTTTGTAATAGTATTGCTCAGCCAAATTCTCAGCATAATCCCTGGCGCCTAAGTGATCCAGAATCTCCGTAACCTCAGTGATATCTTCGCCCTCGATAGATTTTTGAGAATAAAGCCTCTCGAGTCTCTTTTTTGCCTCACCCTCACTATTTTGCAATCCGTAAACTACGGGCAGAGTTTTCTTCCTCTGATAGATATCGCTAACAGATTTACCAATGCTTTCCTCCATTCCCCAAATTCCCAATATGTCATCATAAATCTGATAGGCTATGCCTAATTCTTTGCCGAACAGGTGAAACAAATCCACCAACTTACTATCTTCGCTGCCCAAGTATGCTCCCAAGGAAGTCGATACGGCAAGCAGGGCTGCTGTTTTTTTGGCTGCCATGTCAAGGTAATCCTCGATGGTGGTGTCGAGACGGTTCTCATATTCGATGTCTAAGTATTGTCCCTCACAAAGCTCCAAACAAGCCAGGCTCAACATTTTAGTGGAACTAGCGATCTTTTCATCAGCTATTCCCTTCTCTTTTAGTTTAAGTAACGCTAAATAAGCTAGAGTGAACATGGCATCGCCGGCGTTTATCGCTTGAGATTGACCCCATAATTTCCATACAGTTGGCCGGTGATGACGCTCATCGCTAGCGTCTTCTATATCGTCATGGATTAAAGAAAAATTGTGGATGAGCTCGACGGCTGCTGCGGCGGGCATTACCTGCGACGTGTCACCCCCCACCGCTTTACAACTAAGAAGGCAAAGGGTAGAGCGAATAAATTTGCCCGATTCTCTGCTACAGGAGTGTCCATGCTCATCCTGCCAGCCCATATGGTATCGTAGCATATTACAAAGAACTGAAGGGCAGCTATCGATAATCTTCTTTAACTCAACTCGCACTGTGTCGCGATAAGATGTGAAGGACTCAGGCACGCTATATTTTATGCCCATAAAAGCCAGTCCATATTAACGGCTATGAAAACAGATTGTCAACTAAGGGGGCTTTGTGCCCTGCTGCCAAAGGTAGCCATAACGTACAAGATAACTGCCAACAGAAAGCTTGATAAAACCCTATCAGCACGCTATAATTAGCACTTTGGTATTAAGAGTGCTAATTAGGAGGTAAGTAGATGAATTGTGTTGTATGCGGGAATCCATTGCTTTTTGACAGGGTTGTTTTCCATTGTTCCTGTGATGCCTTTGTGCACGCCTACTGTTGGGATAAGCATGTATTGCAAGCTCATCAACCAGCCTTTGAGATAGGCGCCGTCAATTTGGATAGCGAATTTAGAGCAAGAGAGAGCAAAATAGAGGAACAGGTCTCAATGGCGCAAGCCTCGGGGGAACAAAGCCCAGAGGAACCAAGCTCAGAAGAACAAATAACACCTCTTTTAGAATAAAGGAGGATATAAATGCCTATTTATCAATACCGATGCCTGGACTGTAAACTGCAATTTGAGCTTAAGCAGAGCTTTCATGATAAACCGATAGCTGATTGTCCTACCTGCCACGGGATTGCCCGTCGCATTTTCTCTCCAGTCCCCATCATATTTAATGGGCCAGGCTTTTATGTAACTGACTCTAGAGAAGAGAGAGAAAAAAGGGTTAATCCTGAAAGGTTAGGGGAAAAAGAAAAAGGTAGTGGAGGTAGCAAGTCATGAAATGTCCTGTCTGTGGCAAAGAAGCCAGGGCCCATATTTATTACTGTGCCAAATGTGCCGTTTATGTGCACGAGAAATGCTGGCAGAGGCATGTAGCACAGGCTCACAAAGACTAGCCCACCCTTTATTTTTATCATTCAAGCTCTATCATGCTATACTTAATTTGGTTGTCCCTGTAGCTCAGCTGGATAGAGCGGCTGCCTTCTAATTCTAAGCCAGATGTCCCAAAGGATCTCTTTACGTATAAAATAGAACCTTTGTGTCAATCACCAAAACCCTGTTTTGTTCGTAGAGTCCCATTATGTCCCGACCCGTCCCAAACATTTTAACGTCAAATTAACGTCAATTTTTCGGGTATGGCTTGAAGCTCTGCAGGGTACCTCTCCCATGATGGTGCAGAGATGCACACTGTCAATAAAGTTTGAGGATACCTTGAGGCTTTACTGTAATATAAACACCGGTCAGAGCTAATCCATCGTACAATCCAGTGGGTATAGTGATTAGAGATTGTTCATATGATTATGCTATAATTCGGCAAAAGGTAAAGGTTTTTTACCACCGGAGGCATGTTGTCGTGAATCTAATAGTGCTCCACCTGAGCGATCTACACATAAAGGAACAAGGTAATTCTATCCTAAATAGAGTGACACAGATAAAGGACGCGGTACAAACTGTCGCGCAAGGTGTAAGCGATTTTTTCATAGTCATTTGCGGTGACGTTGCCTACTCAGGCAACGCGGAGCAATACAAAGTCGTTTTGAAATTCCTTAGAGACTTAGAAGCTGAGGTTAAGACAATTAGAAACCCCGTTAGGTTGGAATACGTGCTCGTCCCGGGGAACCATGACTGTGATCTTGAGAACGATGGTGAGGAAAGGGATACTATTATTCTTGAGGCGGTCCGGAAGCCGGAGACGGTTGATAGAACCACCATTCAGAAATGCACCTCTGTACAAAGTGAATTCTTTCAGCTTTTAGCACTCTTAACAAATGGGGGGGATATACAAGATAATGTGAGACTCTATTACAAGCGGGAGTTCTTAATCGGCAAGTATCGGGTTAGGTTCAATTGTTACAATACAGCCTGGATGACTCAAAGTAAAGAACAAACCAAGGCTATCGTGTTTCCCTTGCATATTCTTCCTGAGACGGAGAGCGAGTGTGACCTGGTCTTTTCAGTTTTACATCACCCTTGTGTCTGGCTAACACCAAAGGAAAACAAAGTACTCAAAGACTATCTTGACAAGACATCCAATATAATTCTGACCGGCCATGAACACATATCTACGCAATACACCCAAAGAAGGCGTACGGGGGAGGAGAATATCTACATAGGCTGCGGTGGTTTACAGCAGCCAGACGTAGATAGTTCTTTTAATATCTTGATTGTGAATTTAGAGAAGAGGTCGTATAAGTTCTATGAGTATTCGTGGAAGGGTGGGATTTATAGACCTGTTGAGGATGGTAGTGACTGGGAACCAATACCTCGCAATAAATCTCTAAGGCAAGACAAATATCTTAACAACGAAGGCTATAAGAGCTATCTTGATGACCCCGGTGCTACCTTCAAACATCCAATAAAGGGAGTACTAAGTTTAACAGACATATATGACTATCCTGACCTCAATGTTATTGGTGCCAAGGATATGACGATTGTGGAAAGTGGGGGCGTTCCTCAATATATGTTTGATAATAGGAAAGTAATTATAATCGGCGATGACAGAGCTGGTAAGACATGTTTGCTAAAGACCTTGTATAAGTATTTCCTAGACCATGGCGTTATTCCACTCATGATAGACAGTAGTTCGATAGTCTCCGCAAAAGAAGAAAAGATACGTAAGCTTCTTGACAATAGTTTTTCAGAGCAATATTCCAAAGATTATTTAGAAGACTATAAACAGCTGGGTGGCGAGAGAAAGGCGCTTCTGATTGACAACTACGATAAGACTAAACAATTAACCGAACGTGGGAGAGCTCAATTTCTGAATTTGGCCAAAACGAAGTATGACACAGTTTTATTGACAGTCAATAAAGCGGTCGAGTTGGAAGGAGGTATGCAATACGGAGAGGAATTTGGCTCCCTTGTGGAATTCAAACGAGTTGAAATCAGAGAATTTGGTAATCTACACAGATTCAGAGTTGTTGCGCGGTGGTTTTATTTAGGAAAAGATGAGACTACACAGGATGTTGAGGTAGAAAATAAGATTGCGCGTACTGAAGGCATCATCAGCACTGTGCTGGGTGAGAATCTGCTGCCATCATATCCTATTTTCCTGCTTACCCTTCTTCAGGCGCTGGAGGCTGGTGTTCCGCACAGCACAGCCTTAGGCTCTTATGGTTATCTATATGAATTCCTTATAACTCAAGCGTTAGTAATAACTTCCAAGAAGACCGACCTCGATACTGCATACAAATATCTATCAGAGGCCGCATATTATATGTTCACCAAGAATATCACACGGATGACAGGGATTGAACTCCAACAATTTCACAACTACTATTGTCAAGAGTATCTTCGAGTTTCGCTCGAGGACATGTTGAAGGATTTGATAGCTTCACATATGCTTACGTATCAATATGGTTATTGCACCTTCAAGTATAGATATATATATTATTACTTTGCTGCCAGGGAGATGAATGCCAGATTGCAGGACCCTGCACAAGAAACGGAAATTCGTGGTCAGATAATAGAACTGATCAACAACATACACAAGGAAGATTGTGCAAACATCTTGATATTCCTGAGCTATTTGTCACAAGATCCGTTTATCAGGGATGAAATGCTGAAGAATGCAAAAGAAATATTCAAAACAGTAAGGTCGTGCAACTTAGATACAGACGTGGCGTTTATTAACAAGATGGGTTTTAGTTTGACACCCCTTTCGCTACCTGAAACAAACCACAAGGAAGCAAAAGAGCAGCATTTGAGGAAAAAGGATGAAGGCGGGAGGGTTTTTGGTGATAGGAACGGCAATGACCTAGCTGGAGAAGACGATGTTGGTGGCCAACTAGCCGTCACTGTGAACGCCGCTTTTAAGACCGTCCAGGTTATGGGTCAAGTCCTTCGGAACTTCGCTGGTTCCATGCGAGGTGGTATCAAATACCAGATGATGAGCGAATGCTACCTAGTTGGTCTGAGAACCCTTGAAGCAATTCTAGAGATAATAGAGGCGAACCTAGACGGGTTTAGGATATTTGTCAGGAAGTGGACCCTCGAACATACTGAGATTGATGGAACTGAACGTGAGGTAGCCATCCAGGTCGATGAATACTCGTATAGGCTTCTGGAATTCTTTATATTAGGCACCCTCAGAATGATATCCCGCGCAACCGGTTCGGAAAGACTGCGTGACGTGTATGATAGGATTCAGGAAGACTTCAACCTGCTTTCTACTACCATGATCAATACGGCGACAAATCTGGAGCATTTTCCTCTGACCTTAGTGACACAACAAGAAATAATTAAGCTAGACGATGAATTAAAACACAATACGGTTGTTAGGGATATCTTAAGACATCTCGTCTTTGATCGATTGGTACTATATCGCAGCGACTACCAAATTAGGCAGGCGCTGTGCAAGGCGCTGGAAATACCGGCAAAGGATTCAAGATTGATTGATAGTGCACAAAGAAAAACATAGTAACTGCGGCTCAGTTTCCCTACCTTGGTCTGAGGCTAAATATCCCGAATTGCTCAAAAAAATTGAAAACTGCAGTTGATTTTTACTCCAATTCATAGCTAACTCTTGACGGAATATGGCTCAAAATGGTTATAGTGGGACATAATATTGACAACTTCAAAGAAGTCGGTTATACTATAGATAATCATCCCCAATGGCGAGAGTCATTGGGCCCCTCCGGGTTACGATCTGGAGGGTTTTTACTTCTATGAATCGTGTAACCTTTCTCATTGATGGCTTTAATCTATACCATTCAGTAGTTGATTTAGGCCGGGACCAAGGTCTGCGCGCTAAGTGGCTTGACATTTATTCGCTTTGCTCATCTTTCCTATATCTTATTGGCCGAGATGCCACTATGGCCGAGGTTTATTATTTCTCTGCCTTTGCCTATCATCTGAATAACCCTAGCGTAATTAAACGCCATCAGGATTACGTTGAGTGCCTGAAATCCACTGGTATTATTCCTGAAATGGCTAGGTTCAAACCCAAAGACATTATATGTCCATTGCATAGCCAGCTCGTGAAGTCAAGTCCTACGAATATCGTTTGCCCAATACATGGCAAATTCACCAAGCATGAGGAAAAAGAAACAGATATAGCAATCGCAGCAAAGCTATTTGAACTCATGTCTAAGGATAAATGTGATACAGCTGTTCTGGTTACAGGCGATACTGACCTCACTCCAGCTGTAAAGACATGTAAGAGGTTATTTCCTACCAAGGCCATGCGTTTTGCCTTCCCTTATCGTAGGGATAACCTTGAATTAAAGGCACTCTTGCCAGACTCCTTCAAGATACATGCCGGGAGTTATGTTCAACACCTTTTCCCTGACCCAGTTCGCTTAGCAGACGGTACTGAAGTCTACAAACCAGCTTCTTGGTAATGCATAGCGTCAGATTGTGGCGCCTATAGGCTTTGTATTGCAACTTCTGATAAGGTATCAATAAATTACCCCTATAGTTGATGATGCGATCATACACAATACACAACAGGTATGAAACATCTGTAAAGGCGGGTGAGATCAAACTACTGGCGGCATATAGCACAGGCTCATAAAGACTAGCTCACCCTTTGTTCTTATCATTCCAGCCCCATCATGCTATACTTAATTTGATTGTCCCTGTAGCTCAGCTGGATAGAGCGGCTGCCTTCTAAGCAGCGGGTCGTGGGTTCGAATCCCTCCAGGGACGCCAGTTTTTCAAGCTAAAATAAGCCCTGTACTGTGTTGTGGTATAGGGCATTATCATTAAATGGCACTAATTCAGTTCTGGAATATTTCTGACAACCCTTTTCGAACGGATAAGCCCTGACCGGCGACCTGTTGTAAAGCAAGCAGTCGGATGTATGGCGAGCGCCTGAGCAAGACTAGCTGCTAATGTAGTGATGCTAATGCTACGCTAATTCTAGAGAGAGTGGAAATGCAAGATACCTGAAAAGGTTATTGAGGCTGGTTTATTGCAAAAAGCGCGATTTGAACGTTTTGGTTGTGGTAAAATTATGAATAGTAATATTTATGGTAAATAGGAGATGACACCTAGAGCCAATAGGCAACAGCCGCTATGATTCCCCACACAATCGCGAGCAAGCCCATCACGATACCAACGAGCAGGGGCGCGAACCATTGAAGATAATCATAAAGATACCGCCGACAGCAGTGATTAATCCTCCAATCAGAAGTAAGAGGTCCTCCAAGGTCTTATCGCTCCCGCAACTAGATGACACTAGTATACCACGAAGGAAGTGTTTCTGCAATAGATCAGAATATAATATTGCCAATATTAAACTAATCATAAGGTATAATCACTAGTTATTAAAATGTTGGCACTAATTTGGCACTAATGTTATTATAAACAAGGGTTGGAAATGAGGGTTTTGAAGCTAAAACAAGGATAGGCAAAAAACAACAAGTTAGCTTCAAAGTTAGTAGAAAACACAAACGTTGTATAACTTCTAAGCAGCGGGTCGTGGTTTCGAATCCCTCCAGGGACGCCACAATAAACTTACGCTTTAGTAAATAGGCGATGACCGATAAGTATGACGTAGAAGTGAAGTTACTTGCCGTCACCCCTGATGCCGAAAAGTTGATAGAGACAGCAGGTAGGCTATGTTGGGACACACAAGATAAAACAGGCACGGTACCCGACCGAATTCAGAAGTGGCTGGAGGTCGGGCATGAGTCAATGATTGAACATGCTTGTGCTACCTTCTACATTCGTGCCAGCCGCGTCCTGACCCATGAACTTGTCAGGCACAGATTGGCAAGTTACAGCCAGAGAAGCCAGCGATATGTGAAGGAAACCGAGCCAAGATATATCGAGCCGCCTCCAATTAAAGACAACGAATCTGCCCATAAGCAATTCGAGGAGATAATGACGACTTGCTGGCGAGCCTATGGTGACTTATTAGCCAAGGGGATAAAAGCTGAGATTGCTCGCTATGTCCTTCCCAACGCCTGTGAGACTCAGATAATCTGCACCTGGAATTTCCGCGAAATCCGCCATATTATCAAGCTGCGCACATCCAAACGAGCACTTCCTGAGTTTAGGGCTGTCGCCGAGGAAGTGCGGAAGATAGTAAAGGAAATAGCCCCCCAGGTATTTGCGGATTTGTGAGTGGTGGAGCGGAGTCATTTCTTGGAATTCTTAGTGTTGACTTCCTTCGGATACCAGCGTTCATTAAAATCAGGAAGGTTTTTGCTGTGGGTTAAGATGACAATCTCGTCGCCTTTACGGAGTTTTGTGTCGTCATCAGCAAAGTGAAATTTATTGTCGCGATAGTAGAAAATGACCTTCGCATCTTTGGGAAGCCCCAGTTCACTAACACAAATTGCGTCCTCCTCACCGGCCGTAAAAGTGAAAAATCTAGCGTCTTCCTTTAACAACGCAGATAAATTGATATTATCAAGTCCGCGTACCATATTGTCCAGGTGCCGGCTCATTGCCCATACCGGAATAATAGTATCTTCAAGCCCGAGTTCACGGCATAATTGCACCAAATCCGTATCTTTGATGCTGGTTATAACGCGCTTAAAGCCCATCGAGCGTCCCAGCAGGGATGTGATGATATTAACCTGGTCGCTATTGGTCAGGCAAAATAGAATATCGCTGTTTTTGGGATCAACTTGACTAAGTACTGCCGGCTTGGCTGAATCGCCGTGCAGGAAGCTGCAACCCAGTTCATCTGAAATCTGATCGATTTTTTCCTTATCGGCTTCTATAATAATCACTTCGTGTCCCTGTTTTATCAATGTTTTAGCTGTTGTAATCGTTAACGAGGTGGCGCCTGAAAATACAATCCTCATATTATTCCTCCAGTCTTCTTCCAATCCAAGTCCGAGGATAGAATAGCACTAACCAGGCAATAATTTCCAATCTCCCGAGGAGCATATCTGCACATAGAACTCCTTTAAGAAGTGGATTCAGGTCGGGAGCACTTATTCCAGTCGATAACCCGACTGTACCAATCGCCGAGACAACCTCGAATAACGAATCAAGCGGGTTATGCCCCATGCCTACAAATACTAGCCATGAAATCCCAATGGACGCCAGAAAAACAAAAACGATGCTGAGAGCGTTTTGTATCTCGTCTGTTTCCAGCCGGCGCCTGCCAAGAGTAGCTTCGGCAACAGCCTGTCTGGGCATACTGGGGCGCTGTAGAAAAATATAGAGTACCTGCACTAAAATCAATAAACGTAGAATCTTGATGCCTCCGGCAGTAGACCCGGCGCCGCCGCCCAGAAACATGGAAAAAATAAGCGTAATTTTTGCACCAGCGTTGATTTGAGAAATATCTAATGTAGAGAAGCCCGCCGTTGATTGAGCAGAAAAAGCATTTAATGCTCCATGGCGCAGGGCTTGAATCCAGCTAAAACCATCCTGGGTGAAGAGAAACCATGCCATAAGTAACGCTGCCACCAAACCGGCTATAAAAAGCCCTTGCAGCTGGCGGTCTCGTATTAACACTCTTCCGCCCTCTTTAAATGAGCGAAAGTATAAAACCAGGGGAATAGCGCCTGCCATTGATAGCAATATCACCATCGCTTGCAGCCACTGACTACTCAATCCCGCTAGGCTGGCATTGTGAGGTGAAAACCCTCCAGTGGATACTGCAGAAAGAGAGTATATTACGCTATTGAACCATCCGGCGCCCAGCAACCCTAATACGATAATGCCGAAACCGGTCAGAATTGAGTAGACAATAAGCATACGTCGAGCATGTGTCTTAGTACTACCGACCAGGTCCGCCTCATATTCTTC
>Ga0315541_1001096_pt1 | contig 26208 bp, 26 predicted proteins | sample SalMarSW160190MG_FD_203095 | JGI IMG/M metagenome (GOLD analysis project Ga0315541, IMG submission 203095) | Salt marsh sediment microbial communities from the Plum Island Ecosystem LTER, Massachusetts, United States - Salt Marsh Sediment SW1601-190 ...
TCCCTTTCCACCGGATGCAGTTCGGCAAAATCCTCCCTCACATAGTTCAGAGTTCTGTCGACATCCTCTTCGGTTATCTGCTTTGTTCTCCTGACTAACTTGACCGCCTGGTAGTCCTTCACCTCTATCTCCGGCCTTACGTCGACCTCTGCTTTGAACCTCAATGGCGTCCCCTTCTGCATCTGCAAATCCTTAACCACCGGGAGACTGATTGGGGACAGGCTGGTTTCCTTCAGCGCATCCTCATAAGCTTTGGGAACCAGCGACTCCATGACCTCCTTTTCCACCGCATCTTTGAAGCGAAGCTTGACCAAATCCATGGGGGCTTTTCCCTTACGAAAGCCGGGGATTTTTGAATGAGCCCGGTATTTTTCGTACGCTGCATCAAACTCGTCATCTACCTTTTCTTTGGATACTTCGATGTCCAATATCCTTCTCCAGGCTTTACTTTCAGTCACATTTACCTTCAGATCTTTTTCATTCTGGTTTTGCTCGCTCAAAATGCAATCCTTTCTGAGGTTTCCTCAACACCCGCGCGGTTCATTAACCTGCCGGGGAAAAGGCTTCCTGTTTGATCCAGAGCCGATAGGGTACTCGTTTTTGGTGCGAAAGGAGGGATTCGAACCCTCACGGAAAATTCCACTGGATCCTAAGTCCAGCGCGTCTGCCGGGTTCCGCCACTTTCGCACGAGAGTCAAAGTCAATAAATTTCCGTTTTCAAAGAACTACGATCCGAAACGGAAATCCACTTGCATTTGGCAGCATACAGCCAGATTTCCGCTTCCTTATATCAGTATAACAGGATTTCCAAGGGAAATCAATCCAAAAATTCTCGACAGGAAGACGGATTCGAGGCTCTCGGAGTGCGGGGCAATGCCGGTTAGGAATCATCTCGGCGAACAAAGGGAGGAATTTTGAGATAAAGCTGACGGGAATCAAGCATAATGTGTGGGACGGACTATCCCGTGAGGTGAGCCAGGAAGAAACTCATCCGCCGCTTTTTCTAATGACAAGCATCACGTTTTCATCGTCCCAAACGATATTGTCTGGGTCCTTGAAATGGTGCATGATATCTCCCTGAAATTTCTTTAGAGCTTCTTGAAACTCTTCTTTATCATACAGCTCGAATGTAGAATAATGACGATGTGTGGCTTGTGTTATGAGCCACTCTAATTTGGTCCTTCGTTTATATTTGAAATATTCAGTGGATTCTAACTTCAGGGTGGGCACCTGTTCTAACATCTCTTTCAGTTCGTTCGGTTCATAGAGGCGATTTTCCTTTTCATGAAATTCCGGAAAGAATCTTCCCCAGATATTTGTTTTGTTTTGGCCTCGTAAACGAGTGTAAACAAAAAGGTATCCATTAGCTCTCAGGACTCGAGCTGATTCTTTTAGAAAATCTAAAAACCTGAAATGATGTATGGCGTTGAAAGTGAGAATGGCATCCAGAGAATTGGCGACCAAGGGCAAAGCCCTTGCTGGCGCCCTTATTGCTTTGAATTTCTTGATTTCGCATTCCTCTAGATTCTTGATAAGCTCGTCCAGCATCTTCTCATTTTCATCAATGCAAGTGAGACGAAGCACCTTTCCTAAATAATGAAATAACTCTATGTCATATCTGCCTGCACCACAGCCTACATCGGCTGCGTCAATTTTAGTATGATCTTGCAGGGTCTTTTTGATAAATAGAATTGGCTCTAAGTCTGTAGTTCTTATGTCCTTATACTCATCTGCGACTTTTGAAAAATGGGTACGGGTTCGTTCCATGATCTAAGGACTCCTCATGACTTCCAGTGGAGTTTTCGTTCTCATTGCCCTCAGGGGTTAACATGAGGTCCGGCACTCCTGCCCTTCCGAAGTGCTAAATCCCCAAGAAAGCCTAACAGCATGGCTGCATTAAGGAAACGATCAAACCATCTCTGCCAGCTGAGCGTAAAATGCCCGGTCTTTCGCCCGACGAAGGCCGGGATCAGCGGCCGGCGTCACGCTCGATCTGGGGGGATCGGTTACCGTGACTTCAATTGTTCGACCATCCGCTTGACGGTTCCGTAACTGCTGCCCCACCACTGGCTTCAGGTCGAGGTGGAATTTGTATCGATCGACCACCCCTGTGATATTCTATCCGATTAGACTGTTACCGTACAGTCGGAATTGAAAAAAAAGAAAAGAGCGACAAAATCTCAAGCACCATCCCCCCGTACTGCGCCACGACTCAGCCTTTGGTCGAAATCTTCATCCCGATATATTCTTCAGCCAAACGTTTGCCGCCTTAGGATCTTTTTGCCTCGGAACAAGAGTAATGGCTCCGTTTGGACATGTTGCCCTACACACGCCGCATCCGTAACACTTAGCGGGATTGATGTAAACTTTGGAAAGTGCGGACCAGTAGAACTCGGCACCAAACTGACTTCGGCTCATACAAGACTTGCACCCGGTGCAGAGGTCTCACTTCTTTCCCTCCGCATGCTTGGTGCAGAGCTTACACATTCTGCTAGTCTTTTCTTTGCGAGATTGACAGAATCCTGTCTAATCCTAACTGCAGTCGCGTGCTTGCCCCTCTCAATCTGGACTGGCAGAAGCGGCCCGCGGGGCTTCGGCAGAATCGGCGATTAAATCACTCATCACCCGCTTTTCTGATATCGCTTGGTTGCCGTCATTTCGGATAAGGCCCTGCGGACAAAAGAGGTCTGACCAATTGGCCAGTCTTCTTTCTGTTCTGTTATTTGAAATACGTGTTAGGTTGCCTCACCAGACTTATCATCAACCCTGGATCAGCTCTCAACTCTTTTAATATCTCCGAAAATCCCTTCTAGGCCCTCTTCTCGGTGGTCCACCGCCACGTTCCCTCTTTCTCGGTGGTCGAGCTTCATCCACTTTCAAGGTGAGTCCTTTGAAATCGGAACCGTCCAATCCTTCCTTTGCCTTCTCAGCCTCCGATGAGCTAGACATTTCAACAAATCCAAATCCTTTACCTTCAATTACATTGATCTGCTTAACCTCACCGTACTCGGAAAACAATTCTTCTAAGTCTTGGCTAGTTATGGAATAGCCAATGTTTCCTACGTAAAGTTTGCTGCCCTGCATTCCAACCTCCCGTTTTTTCTTCGTTTCTCTCTGTCCAACAATGTTTCCTTTGGAGGTAGAAGCAACGTGGCAATCTTTACCTCTTCCATGACAACATTATTAAACACAAGAGTACCTCTTCTAGGCTTAGTTTCACGGAATTCAGTTGACCCTCAGATCTCGGACTCCGGTTGAACTGCAGGTGAGTCCTCAGGGTCAATCCTTTACTCCCCCTATGCTTGGTCTCCCTCGAACAAGTCCGACTGCGCTGGCAGTCCGTCCTTAGTTTCATCGAAGGACGGGGCGTGTTGAACCTGTCGAAGGATTGACTGTTCTTACCACCTCCTTTAGTGCCTTAACCCCTTATTGATCACGTCATCCTCTCAGTTTCCTCTTTTTATGGAACCGCCAAGTGAAAGCTATGAGAATCCCGGGTGGAAGTCAAGCATTTTTTTCCCATACTTTTGGTCAAGCTGTCAAGCGGGTCTTGTGAATTGGTACAAGACTGAACTTTGAGTTGACAAAGTCCCTTCAGAAGGGTATACTGATTTCAGCAGAATTATGGAGTGAAGCCCACTTTTTGCGGAGATAAGATGAGATTCATCGCGGATTTTCACGTGCATTCCAAATACAGCCGGGCCACCTCCAAAGAGATGGACGTGGAGAGCATGGCAAAATGGGCCAGCCTGAAAGGCGTTAACCTGTTGGGTACGGGCGACTTTACCCATCCATTCTATTTCGCCGGATTGAAGCAAAAACTGGAGCCTGTTGGGAACGGCCTGTTTACGCTGAAGGAAGAATATCGGCAAAATGCTTCGCAGGGCGACGTCCGTTTTATGCTCACTACTGAGGTGAGCAACATGTATCAGCAGGGTGGTGGTTCAAGAAGGATTCATACCATGATCTTTGCCCCTGATTTCAGGGTGGTGGAAAAGATAAACAGTGAGCTTTCGGAGTTGGGAAAACTGGGCTCTGACGGAAGACCCATCTTCGGATTCTCTGCTAAGGAATTGGTGGAGATAATAACAGACGTCTCGGATCAGTGTTTCGTGGTTCCGGCACACGCCTGGACGCCCTGGTTTTCGGTGTTTGGGGCGAATTCCGGCTTCGACTCAATCGAGGAGTGTTTTGAGGAGCAATCCAAACACATTTCTTGTATCGAGACCGGGCTCTCCTCTGATCCGCAGATGAACTGGCGCTGGTCGGCCTTGGATAATATCTGCCTGATCTCCAACTCCGATGCCCATTCGCCCAACCGGATCGGGAGGGAGGCAAACGTTTTCGACTGCGAGATGGATTACAAAGAGATAATAAAGGCCATTAAGACCAAAGACAAAGAAAAGTTCCTTTTCACCATCGAATTTTTCCCGGAGGAGGGAAAATACCACTTCGACGGGCACAGAAACTGCGATGTACTGCTCTCTCCAGCCGAATCTAGGAAGAATAAAAACATCTGTCCGGTATGCGGCAGAAAACTTACCATAGGAGTTTTGCACCGGGTGGAGACCCTGGCCGATCGTCCGGAAGGTTTTGTGCCGGAGAATGCCATTCCCTGCAAACATCTGATTCCCTTGGTGGAGATAATAGCCGAAGCATTAGGCCAGGGCGTGGATACCAAGGGGGTGCAGAACGAATACCTGAGGCTGGTTTCAACATATGGATCGGAATTCCGTATGTTGCTTGATCTGTCGTTAGAAGAACTGGAAAAATCAACTCCACCTAAGATACTGGAAGGTATAAAAAGAGTGCGGGAAGAAGACCTGCACATCACGCCCGGCCATGATGGTGTCTACGGGAAGATCCAGATTTTCGGGGAAAAGGAAAAAGAGGAGACGAAACAGTTAGGATTGTTTTAAACCTCTCTCCCTTTGATCCCCCTGTGCACTTTGTGGAGAGGGGGAAATACGGGGAGGGGTGGTACATCGGAGTGCAACCCTTAACGAACTATCCGACACTTGTGGTTGAGAAAGGAACTGTCTTAATGCTGAAAATGCATAACGAAGAATTTGAGAAAGATTCAAAAGTTTTCGAAGACCGCCTGTATCTTCATTTCAAGAAATTCTTTGATCTGAATGTTTCTTTTTTTCGTCAGTTGAGTGATGTTATTGACGAAAAGATGAATGCGATAGGACCAAAATCCGACTTCGAATGGGCCATTACTTTTCTGTTTTATAGATCTTACAAGTTGTACTGGACAATCCTGATTCTGTGTGAAAAGGGTTTCGCTTCGGAAGCCGGTATTTTGCTTAGATCGCTCATGGAGCAAGCCATCAACATGGAATGGATTGCCAAAGAAGACTCAGACGAAAGATCCAAGTTGTTTTTGGAATACTTTCACGTCGCAAGAAAGAAGCTCTACGACAAATATGAGAAACATGGCGTATTTCATCAATTGACAGATGCACAGAAACAATGGATGAAAAGCCGTGACGAGATAGAAGCACGCTACAACCAAGTGAAGAATAACTATCCTGAGGAGCGATTTTGGGCACCGAAAAGTATTGGCTGCAGAGCTCATACCACTGGCGCCGGTTATGACTTCGATTTTTACTATTGGTACCTGTCATTTTTGACCCACTCCAACGTAGCATGCCAATTTGAGTATTTGCGGCCGCAAGAACCCACAGACGCGTTCATTGTTGGCCCCAATTACTCAAGTGTTGACGTTGTTCTTCATCTCAGTTACAAGTATCTTTTGGTGGCTTCCAATAGATGGAATGTGGTGTTTAAATTGGGACTGGACAAGTTGTTGCTGGATTTACTCAGCAAACTCGAAGATATTTCGGTGATTCGTCAAGAACCAGAAAGTAACTCGCAGGAATAGCGGAATGTCTGGCTGTCATCCGACAGCATAGTCTACGGTCTTGTTCAAGAAACAAACATTCTTAAAAACCGTCGGTCAAAGTAAGCGTTAAAACCCTTTGCCACTGCTCTACACGAGACTCGCTCTCAGTAGATAAGGTGTAGACTGCTTTTAAATTAGCTTCCGCCACCTTACTAATTCCCGTTACCAAATCCTGAGGAGTAGTTGATAAGACAACAGGGCCGTTACTGAAAGCTTTGTCGGGAGCCTCCAGTTCCATGGATAACGTAACACCAGGCGGCATATCGGCATCGATGCTTCCAACTAACCTTTTGTTAGTTTCATTAGTTGTAGCAGCCCAGGTAGCGTTATTCGCAGCACTTCCCTTTTGAGAGCTTATTACCAGAGTATTCAGCTCTCCATTGACGGAAACCTCGTTGATCGCCTCGACCCGGACGGTAATTGTTTGTCGGACAGCATCTTCCGCGATTGCCAGGTTGACTGCCCAAAAAACCGATACCAGTACAGCTATGCCAAAGATTTTTTTCACCCTAGCCTCTTGTGATGAGTCTTTCTATCGTTAATATAAGAGAGTAGCGCTTGTTTGTCAAGCGTTTTTCGACTTTTCCCCGACTTCTTTTGATGGTTTTGTCTGGTTGTGGCGCCTTTACTCTCTTAAGAAGTTTGAGTTGACAACGACCGCTCGAAAAATTATACTTGGGGTGGTGGACCCAGCACCCATGCGTTCCGCACTCATAAGTGTCGGGCAGTCTTGCGACAGGCCGACCTACTGTTAGGGTTTCATCACCTGAAGTGGAGAGTGGGATCAAGAAAGTGAATAACTTTCAAGAAAAGAATACGATTGCCAAAATAGATTCTCTTTCAATTGAGAAGACTATTCCTCAGAAAAGCGAAGATTCTTTCAAGCTTTACGGATTGACCGGGCTTCTTATAATAATCGTTGCGGAGCTTTTGCTTTTCCTCAAGGTGAAGCCGGTCATGGTCTTCTTCACCCCTCTGGTATGGACGGGCTACATTCTTCTTGTGGATAATCTTATATTGAAGCTCCAGGGGAAATCGCTTATCTACAATCGGAGAAAAGAGTTCTTTGTCATGCTTCCCATATCAGTGGCATTGTGGCTGGTTTTCGAGTTTTACAACATCTTTCTGGACAACTGGCACTATATTAATCTCCCGGAGAAGATATGGATAAGGCTGATCGGCTATACCTGGTCGTTTGCCACCATCTGGCCCGCCATATTAGGGACCGCCGAACTTTTCCGAGCATCGCACATCTTCGACAAAGTAAAAATCCGTGAAAGAAGCATCTCTCCGAGGATATTGAAGGCATCCATCACCCTCGGGGCTATCTTCTTAATCATTCCCATAGCATTCCCTTCCAGGTATCTGGCTGCACCAGTCTGGCTCGGTTTTATACTTCTTCTTGACCCAATCAACTATTTCTGTCGGACAAAATCTCTTTTTCGAGATTTGGAGAGGGGGAAGCTGAATACTCTGTTTTCGTTGCTCCTTTCGGGATTAACCTGCAGCTTTTTGTGGGAATTCTGGAACTATTGGGCTTACAGCAGATGGATTTATACCGTGCCCATCTTGGGACACATTAAGATATTTGAGATGCCGGTTGTGGGCTATCTGGGCTTTTTGCCCTTTGCAGTGGAATGCTATGTTATGTACAATTCGGTGGGCCTTTTATTCCGACACGCGAGAAGCCGAGATGAAATGGCTTGAGTCTGAAACGTTGTTGATTCAATATCTCACAGATTCTTTCGGGGGAACGTAAATGAGCTCCTCTCATGTGAAAACCAAGTACATATGGGTCATTTCCGATGGTTCCGGCTCCACCGCCGAAAGGGTGCTGCAGGCAAGTTTGGTTCAATTCGGAGATGAGAACGTGGTGGTGGAGCGGATTCCCGACGTTCGAACGAAAAAGCAAATAGAGGATATCATTCAGAGAGCTTCTAAGCAAAAGGGATTCGTCGCCTACACTCTGGTTTCCACAAGATTGCGCAAGGAGATCGCCACCAGAAGCAATGAGTACAATGTGCCCACGGTCGATCTTTTGGGGCCTCTTTTGACCTCCTTGAGTAACTTTCTGGCCTCAGCTCCCGAGGCCAAGCCCGGCCTGCTGGATAAACTGGATCATCATTATTTTAAAAGGATTGATGCGGTCGGATTCGCGGTCAAGCATGACGATGGCCAGAGAGTCGAGGATTTGCCCAAAGCTGACGTGGTGATAACCGGTGTTTCCAGAACTTCAAAGACGCCCCTGAGCATGTATCTCGCTTACAACAAGGGCTTGCTGGTGGCCAACGTGCCGATCATTCTGGGACTGGATCCTCCCGGTGAGTTTTTTAGAATCAGCCAAAAGAAGATTGTGGGATTGACCGTCAAGCCGGATCTTCTGATCAGTTTGCGTAAGACCCGGCTGGCCCAGTTGGCCCATGCAGACATAAATTACGGCGATGCCAAGCACGTGATCGAGGAACTGAAATACAGTCATCGAATCTTTCGAGAAAATCCAAAGTGGGCGGTGATAGACACCACGGGTAAGGCCATAGAGGAATTGGCTGACGAGGTGTGTAGTCTGATCATGGTTAAATCCAGATGATCTTTCGCACCAGTCGAAATCGTCAAGCTGGCCGTGTAGAGGAGTCAAAATGAGAATAGTCGTGCTGGGAGCAGGATTGGTGGGGGGAGCTATAGCCAGGGATTTGGCATCGGACAAAGATGTGCAGGTCGCTGCCGCAGACATTGACCAGAAGGTTCTTAAGGGATTGAAGGCCGACTCCAGGATAAAGATTATAAAGGCAGATTTTGGTGACTTATCCACGGTATCGAAGTTGGTTGAAGACTATGATCTGGTGATCGGCGCGCTTCCCGGACATATGGGCTTTTCTGCTTTGAAAACGGTGATAGAGTCGGGCAAGAACGTAGTGGACATCTCGTTCTTTCCGGAAGACGCTTTTGAGCTGGATGAACTGGCAAGGGAGAAAGGGGTCACTGCGGTAGTCGATTGCGGGGTTGCTCCCGGCTGCAGCAACCTTATCTTGGGACACCTGACGGGCATTCTGGACGAGACGGAAAGGTTTGAATGTTACGTGGGCGGGTTGCCCCGGATCCCTGTCTGGCCTTACGAATACAAGGCTCCCTTCTCGCCGTCGGACGTGATCGAAGAATACAACCGTCCGGCACGATTGGTGGAGAACGGAGAAGTGATTGTCAGGCCTGCCCTATCGGACGTCGAGACTCTGGATTTTCCGGACGTGGGAACTCTGGAGGCGTTCAATACCGATGGTCTGAGGACGCTCATTAGAACCATGAAGATTCCTTTCATGAAGGAAAAAACCCTGAGATTCCCCGGGCATGCGGAGAGGATGAGGGTGTTGCGGGAAACAGGTTTTTTTCAAAAGGAACCCCTGTTACTGCCAGGAGGCGCTACCGTGCGACCGCTGGACGTGACCTCCAAGCTTTTGTTCCCTATGTGGCAACTGGACGAGGGAGAAGAGGATTTCACGGTGATGCGGGCGGTGGTAGAGGGGAAAAAAGACGGCAAGCGAAAACGGTTTTCGTTCGATCTCCTGGATTACTACGAGAGGAAGACAAAGACCACCTCCATGGCCCGCACCACCGGATACACCTGCTCAACGGTTGCCCGTCTGTTAGCCGAGAGGAAATTCAGCCGCACAGGGATCTGTCCGCCAGAGTTTATCGGTCAGGATCGTGAGTGCTACCGATTCGTTATGGAGGGTTTGAACAAAAAAGGTATCCGCTTTCGGGAGGATGTGACGGAGTTGAGCTGAGAGTTTCAACATTTTGGGGGAAGAGCCGTAAATAGACTGTGGATAACGCGGGAACACAAGCCGAGTCGGAATTCCGTCATTCACAAGAGTACAGGAGGGAAGAATTATGAAGGTAAAAGATATTTTGAAGGACAAGGGGGCTGGAGTGGCTACGATCGCAGCAGAAAAGACCATATGCGATGCGGTAAAGGTTCTGGTGGAGAAAAACATCGGTTCCCTGCTGGTGCTGGACGTCCAAGGTGGCATAGCAGGCATAATAACAGAGAGAGACATCTTGAAGCAGTGCAATCAGTGCCTCGAATCGTTCCGGGATATAAAGATTAAAGACGTTATGACAAAGAACCTGATCGCGGCATCGGTTGACGATGATTTGGATTACGTGGAGAACATCATGACCCAGAATCGGATAAGACACGTTCCCATAATCTCAAATCAGAAATTAGCCGGGATAATCTCCATAGGCGATCTGGTAAATTTGCTGCGGGGTGAGTGCAAGGTGGAGAACCGTTATCTCAAGGATTATATCTCGGGAAAATATCCCGCATGAAGCAGGGGTGACCGAATGGCGACAGATTCTATATCCATTCGACGGAAGGGAGCAGCATGAGAAGGTCATTGTTTTATTTTATGGTTTTCATCGTTTTTGTTTCTCTGGCGCAGATTGAACCGTTGATGGCTCAGGCAACGGTTGAGACCACCCAAGTCGAAACCACCGGCGAAGCACAGGTTCAGGAGGAGTCCGGAGAGCGGGAATCTGAAGCGAAGGGAGAAGAGGAGACGGTCGCCGGCTCAAAAGAGCAAGCGGAGAGAAAGATGCCGGGAGTGCTGGATTTTCTTCTGATTCCCAAGTATTTAGCGTTTTTAATCATGATCGCAGTCGGGTTGACACTTCTGCTCGGCCGGTGGGTGAACCGTTGGACCCGAATCGCGATGATGGCTGTTGCCTTTGTATTATTTGGGCTTGACTACATTTTCCCGCTTCACCCCAGCCCCATGTGCGGCGTGACCAAGCTGTTTATGTTCAAAATGACGGCAGGGACCTTCTTCCCGATCTTCACCGCGATACTTCTGGCCATGTTGATACCGAGCCTGATCGGCAGAAAGCTTTTCTGTGGATGGGTCTGTCCGCTGGGAGCACTTCAGGAACTGATTAACAAGATTCCTTTCAGGCCCCGGTGGAAGCAGTTCAACTTTACCGCCTTCAACTCGATCCGGATGGCTCTTCTCTTGATGTTCGTCCTTACATTCTTTATGGCGCGTGCGCAGATCGCCCTGCTGGCGAAAAATGTAGAAGCTGACTTCACCAGCCGGATGTGGACTGCTTTTTCGGCCTATAACCTGTATGATCCGATAAACTTCTTCGAGCTGTTACATTGGAACATCAATACGCTCTTTTTCGTCATGTTCGCCGTCCTGATAATATCCAGCCTGGTTTTATATCGCCCGTTCTGTTATGCTATCTGTCCTGTGGGGGCATTGACCTGGCTTCTTGAGAGAGTTGCCCCGGGAAGAGTTCGGGTCGATCATTCCGCCTGCACCCAGTGTAAGGAGTGTGTTGAGGCCAGCCCGTGTCCGACCATCGCCAAACTGATCGACGAGAAAACACGAGTCGCGCCCGACTGCACCTCCTGCGGCGAATGCCTGAAGGCGTGTAAGCAGAATGCCATAAAGTTCAGTTTCAAGGGATGAGCGCTTAGTTCAGGAACCCACTGAACGTCGTCAGCAACATAGGTGAAGTTCCCAAAAGAATATCCTAGAGCCCGAAATCGAACATAAATCCTGTCACGTTTTTCTATGCCCTTTGATGATATAGAGTTGACAGGCCAAGCACTTAGTGACTATAAGCTTTGAAGTAGGAGCAGAGGAGAATGAAAGAACCCGAGGATCAATCTGCTTATCGGTACGTGAAGGATCCGTCGAACAAAACTCTCCGTAAGGAGATGGTCGTTCCTGCTACACTTGGCGAAGTGTGGAAAGCCTGGACGACCACGGACGGCGTAAAGACCTTTTTCTCCAGCGAAGCAAAGGTCGAGCTCTTTTTAGGAGGCCCATATGAGATTTACTTCGATCTTGACGCACCTTACGGTTCGCGCGGCTCGGAGGACTGCAAGGTCTTGAGTTATCTTCCCATGGAAATGCTGTCGTTCGAATGGAACGCACCGCCGGAGTTTGGAGAGCTGCGCGGGAAGCACACCATAGTGGTTTTGCAGTTTGACGAGATCGGGCCGGGTCAGGTGAAGGTTAAGTTGTCGCAGTTGGGTTGGGGCAAGGGAGAAGAATGGAATAAGCTGTACGAATATTTTGACAAAGCCTGGTCGTCGGTGCTGGGCAATCTCAAGAAACGTTTTGCTGCGGGGCCTATTGACTGGTCGTCCGGATAATCAACTGCTCCTCTCGATCCGTGAATGCCGGTTACTATCCTGGGTCTTTCTTGATGGGGTGGGGACGACGGGACGCGCTGATGGCGGTCGAACGCAGGGAGACTGGCTGATGCGGACCTGTCCTGAGCAGAATATGGTGAGACGAGAGAGTCAACATTAATCTTCTTAAATCCCTCCTTTTATCTTTTTATCAGAAAATTCTTGCGCGTCCTGGAGCTTTTCAGTAGAATGTTGGGCGAAGTTTCAGGCTAAATCATAGGCAAAAATGGGAGCCGCCGGTGGGGTTACGATCGTGTCGAAAGTGGGACTCGCTTCCTAAAACAGAAGTGACTTGAGGCAAACTCTCGCCGGACCCGCAAGGGCCTAGTTTAGGACGCACTGAGGGGAGGCTTTGATGCTTTGGAAAATAGCTTCTTTTGCTTTTCCGCTGATTTTCCTCACCTCCATTTTGACTTTTTCTCTGCACGCGCAAGAGATCTCTTCAGACATATATGAAACCGAGGAGGACTTGCGGGAAGGCCTGGAATCAGGTGCTTTGACTTTGGATCAGTATTTGGAGCTCCTGGATTTGATTCAAGGCAAAGTCGGACCCACCTCTGAAGAGGTCGACAAACTCTTCTTCGTTCCGGGAGTCTCCACAGGGGACGTTTCTCAAATAGAGACTAAAGAGGAAAAGGACGTTCTGTTGAACCAGAGAACGGATTCCTTCTTGGGTGAAAGCCAAGATCGAGGATTTGGCCTTTCGGGAAAGCTGGTTTGGAGATTCTATGAGGAGCTTCAGGGCTCGGAGGAAACGGACAGCTACCTGAGATTGGAGATTGCTGACAAAGGCAATTTCGTCTGGCGGATGGATGCGGACAAGGAGACGGATCAGGATTTGCGAATAAGAAAAAGGTCCCTAACGTTTTTTCATCCCAGGTACTCAACCGAGGTGACAGTGGGCAATTTCGACAAGAGAATCGGGTTGGGCTTGAATGTCGGTTATCATCCCCGCTTTGGATACAGCAGTTCAACTGATTTGAAATCAAAAGACTCGTTTCTCTATCCCACGCTGGGCAGATACAACGGGATTTACGCGGAATCCCAAATCGACTTCCTCTCTTTTGTGGCCTTCTACTCGAAGAATAAGCAGGAAAAGATAGAAGACCAGATCACAGCTTTCGATCTGAGTTTTGTTACGAGCCGGGTCAAGGCAGGTGTCTGTTTCTCGGAAGGGGAACTTAAAAACATCGAAAACAAGGGCTCCTTTAAGGATGACTGCAGAAGCCTGCATTTTGACTGGAGATTGAAGTCGATTAAGTTGTCTGGCGAGTATGCTCTGCTTTCTGACAAAAAGAGTGGGCGGGCTTTGGATTTTCATTCGTGGCGCAAACCTTACCGGGTTGAGTTTTCATGGTGGAGCTATGATGATGGCTTTGTTCATCCCTTCGGGGGAGGTTTGTCCAATCCGGATTATGAGACCAGATATCTGGAGGAGATAGATTACGATTATCGGTCGAGGCAAGCGGGCGAAAGAGGCATATTTTTTAAATCGCGATATGAAGTTTTCGACAGGCTGAATTTGAATTGCTCTTATACCCTTTGGAGAGAGACAAAGGATTTGCCAAACAAGATGAAATTCAAAGTGGGGTTTGGGTATGATGTATCCAGAAGCATTTCTGTTTTGCTTTCTCAACTCTGGACAGATTATGATCTGGAGATAACAGGGATTGACCGGAAGGTTTCCTCCGTGAACCTGTTTTGGTCGACCGGGAAGAATCTTGATTTGCGATTGATTGCGAACTACAAAACCTCGGACACAAAGAACTATGGAGATTTTCAATTGAAGGCAAGGACTCAGATGATTGCTCCTCTGGACCTTACCTTGTGGCTGAAGTACAATGACTCCGATTTCTCCAAATCTTCAGATGGTTATTTCAGTTTTCACGTTCAGGAGAGATTGAGATTTTTCGAAAACTATTTTGTTTCGGCAGAATACGTGAGTAACTTGTATCAGGATAAAAACAAAACTGACACAAGGGCGGTAAGAATCAGAATGGAAGTCATATGGTGAAGAGAGGTAAGGCGAGATCGAACAGGGGGTGCACTCCTGTCCTTAGGAAGGCTGAAGCCGCAGCCTCCCTCTTAACGACAGTGGGCTAGTCGCGTTACATCGTCGAAACGATAAACCGCGTTAATGTGGTATCGTCTTTTGCGCTTTGCCCGATCTTCTGGTGGGCAAGGATGTCAAGGTTGTCAACCACGGACATCTGGGTTGGTGCCGGCATTTCCATCCGAACGAGGCTTCGCGGTTCCGGAGGTCTCTGGTCAGGCGAAAAAGATATTTGCTTTGTTGCAAGAAATATCAGTGCGATTAAAGCCAAACCAGACAAAGTCTGATACACCGGTACACGATATTGGAAAACACTTTTGACATATTGCCAGGTGCTTCTCAGAATTCCCGTTTCTTGAGGCTGTGAGGTTTTCATCCGCTGAATGATGTTTTCACGAATGGCAGGGTCTGGAACCAGCTTTTCTCCCCTTCCGATTTGCATTGAGTCTTTCAGGCTCAGCAGAGTATTCTGATAGCTTCGGCAATGGCCGCAGGATTTCAAATGCTCTTCTACGAGTCGATCCTCATCGCGGGTTAATTCATCAGAAATCTTGTTGACCAGCAAGCGCTGGATATCATCACAATTCACTTTGGGATTCTCATTTGGATTTTTCATTTTCAGGTACCTCGGCTTTGTAGGGATTAAATGCTTCCAATTTAGCTGCCAGCTTTTGAGTGGTATAAAAAAGTCTTGATTTGACGGTTCCTTCCGAACACCCTAAAATTTCACCAATTTCCCTGATGGAGAGATTCTGCTGATGCCTAAGCAAAAAAGCAGTCCGGTGACCATCATCAAGTTTGTCCAATTCGGTTAGCAACGCTCTTTCGAATGTCTTATGGTCTACGTTTTTCTCCGACGGGTGCAATTCGCTCTCGCAGTCCTGCAATACCTCATCCATGTCAGGAGTATTCTCAACTATCTCTCTTACCTGTAGGCGGCGGTATTCATTCTTACACATGTTATAAGCCACGGTAAATATCCAGGTGGAAAAGCTTCTATCGGTATGAAACAATCCGGGCTTCTCCACGATTTTCAAAAAGATCTCCTGCAAAAAGTCCTGCGCTTTGCCCTCGTCCCCTCCCAACTCCCGAAAAAAGTAAAACAACAAGCGCTTACTGTAGCGCTGATAAAGCTCATTAAAGGCAGACGTATCCCCTCTCTGGATATATCCCATCAGCTTTTCATCGCTGTATTTTGCGTAGCTGTTTTTGAAAATCGCCATCAAAGGGTCGCGTTATGTTTAAAGAGCACTTAGCTCTTCAATATTCAGCGCAAACGACCTACCGTAAGTGATACGGAAGCTAAAGACCTTTCTTTTCAATCTCTTCCACCAATTCCTTTTTACCGCTCTTACGAGCAACATGGAGCGCAAAGTCCTTCCAATCTTGTGCCTTCCTATCCTCGCCACCAGCCTTGTAGTGCTCTGCCAACATGATCATAGGTGCCACATAATTCGTGTTCATATGGGCGATTATGTCGGTGGCAAGATAGCTGTCAGCATACCAGTCGTGTTTTAAATAATCCAGTCTGAGATTATTTTCAAGATTTTTCTTGAGCAGTGCCAGGTTATCGATTCGTTTTGGACTGTATTGATATGCCAGACCTACGATATATAGGTCATCAGTCAGAGATTTGGTGTAATTCTCATAGACCGTCAAGGCGAAGTAGACCGGGATATCCGGATATTGCTCATTCAGGGTCTTACATAGTTCCGGTATGAAGTTTTCATCGGTCAGGCCAGGCAGTTTGTCAACATCGATCTTGATATTTCTCTCCCGTAATTTCCCTTCCAGATAGGATTTTTTGGTATGGGTGGTAATGGACAGATTCAAAACCAGGACGTCCTCTCGTACCCCAAGAGCCTTCTGAAGCATCCAGGGAGGATAGGTATCGTTGTCGCCGTTGGTAAACAGGATGGCATTCTTTTCGGTGGACATTAGTACATTGTAATTATAGTTGATCAAACCCGGGGCGATGTCCTTGCTTTCGTATAATTTCTTGCAGAACTCTTTCATCTTCTTTTCCGGGCCATTGAACTCATAATATGAGATGAAGGGATAGTAGGTGTCGGGCTGTTCGGGTCGAAGCTGGTAGGCTTTTTCAATAAGAGAGATGTCCTTTATACTGTAACAGTTCCAGAATTTGAGAAGGTAGCATTCATAAGTCTCGGGAATGGCCTTTTCCATATCCTCGATGATCTTCTTCAACCGCGCCTGCTTTTCCTCGGTGTCGATGGTTTCTGTGTAACGGGCATATCGATTGGCATTGTAATAGTTGTACCAGGCCTCCGGGTTCTTGGGATTCTTTTCTATCTCCTTTTTCCAAAGCTCGGCCTGCTCGACATACCATTCATTTGGCTTTTGCACATAGACGATGCGATATACTTTTTCCGGTTTGGAGGCACCAGACTCCCCGATGAGTGCATGGTCAACAAACAGGAACAGAAGTACAAACGCCCACAAAAGATAGTGGAATCGCTTCATGATTTCAATCCTCCTTCTTAATGTATTTGCATCTGCGGAACTCATCAAAGGTTTTTGCGTCTTGACGGCGATTCATTTCACTTTGTAATACACGCCACATCAAAAAGGGTTCAAGGGTTTTTTGGCAAATGTGAATGTGGAGCAGAAATGGGTTCTTCTGGTGAGATGCTTATTCTGATTGTTTTGGGGTCAGGGTTCAAGGGACAACTGGTTAGAATAGGAATTGGACTAATGGACGAAAGAAGGACGGGGGTGCAACCCCCGCCCTAACGGGAGACAGGGAGACCTTCGATCCTGGTTCATCGCAGATTCGGGGTTGACTATCGTAACTTCCTTTGCTAACTTAGCGTACAAATTTGTGTCTGGCGGAGCTTGGAGAATGGAGAAGAAGGCAGCAAAACAACCCCTTGGAAACAGGAGAAGGTATGAAACCCGATAGTCTGATCACTCTGATTCTGGGCATAGTTTTGACCGTCTTTGGATTATTCCTGCTTATCGCTCATCCTGGCGCTGTTGGTGCAATTCCCCTGCTCATCGGTGGTTCGCTGGTTTATTTGGGCTGGTGGGGTGGACGCACGGCACTTCTGGTTTTCGGTCATACCTGCGTTGTGGTCGGATGTGCCTTGATTACCTGGGGTATCTACCTTTTGCCCTATTCTCAGCCCACCTTCGCGCATATTGTTGGGCGTCCCCTTTTCTGGGGTCTGTTCTCATTGTTCGGTGGTATCTGCTCCATCTATCACGGGTTCTGCAGGTGCATTCGCAAGCAAGAGAGGGCTGCGGGGACCAAGGACGTATGACTGCGTAACTGCGGTTGGTATTTGGGGGAATCGGCGGAGTCTCACCTTCAGGAGAAAGAGCATGTTCATAAGAGATTTGAAGAAATGTAAAGAGATAATCGCAGGCGACAATTCGATCTTGAGCGAATTGTTGAATCCTCTGAAGGATAGAGTTGCTGCAAGATACAGCCTTGCTCACGCAAAGATCAAGCCCGGTGAGACAACCTACGCACATAGGTTGAAGAGCTCGGAAGTCTACTATATACTGGACGGCGAAGGAGAGATGTACATTGATGACGAGAAAGAAAAGGTTTTTGCCGGGCAAGTAATCTACATTCCTCCGAATTCGGTCCAGAGAATAAGAAACACCGGCGCCAGTGATTTGAACTTCTTGTGTATTGTGAACCCGGCCTGGAGAGCCGAAGACGAAGAACTGGTTGAATGATTGACAGGTGTGTCATGGTACACCGAATCCTGTATTTCGCGCGTCTTGCCTGGGATTTGTATTACTCAGAACCTCCCTCAAGGGGAATTACCCAAAGACGAGAGAATAAGCCGACATTTTAGGATCAACTAAAAGATGGCCAAGTTTTTTCGAGCCGAATCCGAAGAGGATTTTCGCCAGGTTCGCAAACTCCTTATCGAATACGCTGACTCACTGGGCTTTGAGCTGAGCTGCCAGCATTTCGATAGAGACTCTGTGGAACTTCCGGGAGAATACGCTCCGCCGGACGGATACCTTCTTCTGGCCACGCAGGAGACAAAGATAGCCGGATGTGTTGCCTTAAGGAAGATCGCCTACGGTGTTTGCGAGATGAAAAGGCTGTATGTACGGCCAGAGTTTCGAGGGAAAGGGATCGGGAGGAAGTTGGCACTGAACATCATCAAAGAAGCTCGCAAGATTGGCTATAAGCACATGCGCCTGAATACGCTCTCATCCATGAAAGAGGCGGCAGCGCTTTATCGCTCGTTAGGCTTCAAGGAAATCGAGCCCTATCGGCACAACCCCATAGAGGGCGCCATGTTCATGGAACTGGCCTTGATTCGACAGCATTCACCATAGCTTTATTTGCGAGTCGCGGAGTCTGTCCTTTAGGGCCTGTTGAAAAACCGGCAGCCTGGGACGGGATGAATTCCCGCCCCTATGGGAGACGATCAGTTCTAGCACATAGGGCAGGGTTCATCCTGCCCTTCGGTCCCGCACTTCGTCCTGAGACTCAGTGTCGAAGGAAGACCTCAGGGTCGAAGGAAAGGGATTCACCCTGAAGGGCATTTAGCCCTGCCAAAGAGTTTTTCAACAGTCCCTCGAGCGATGCCCCGCAGTTATGCCGATACGCATATCGCCTCATGAAACTGATGAAGACTGAGTCGCAGGGTGGCACAGTCTTGAGCCTGATATATCAAACCACTTCCTGATTGCCATAATCGTCAGGCCTGGTTATATTCAGTTGAGCCGATGCCGAGAGTGTGCTATGTGACTTCGTGCGGTGACACCATGTATTGTTTGGACAGCGGTTACGCCCCTGCGGGAACGAAGGGTGGGGTGCAGCCCGCATCTCGAAAAGTCCTTGATTAATGGAGGAGAAAAATATGCAGGTTCTGGTGATGTATTATTCAAGATCGGGAAATACCAAAAAGCTGGCTGGAGAAATAGCCAAAGGAGTGCGGGAAGTTGAAGAGGTTAAATGTGTGTTGAAACCGGCAGCCGAAATCACGAAGGACGATTTCATAGCTTCCGACGGAATCATAGCTGGCTCTCCGGTTTATTTTGGGACGATGGCGGCTGAATTAAAAGAGGTCTTTGACAAATTCGTTGGCGTCCGCAGACATATGGAAGATAAGATAGGTGCGGCCTTTGCAACCTCAGCCGACCCATCCGGGGGAAAGGAGACTACCATTCTTTCGATCATCCAGGCCATGTTGATATACGGAATGATGGTGGTGGGAGATCCTCTGGATGCGACCGGTCACTATGGGGTATCATGTATCGGGGCCCCCGATAGAGAGACCGCCCTTAACGCTAAGAAGTTGGGAAAGAGAGTGGCCTTGTTGGTCAAGAGGCTAAAGGGTTAGCAGTCGAATGAGAGAATGAAAGTGATAGACCATGTCAAAAATCTTCGTGCAACCTCCGGATAACGATAGCTTCGAGGAATTTTTATCTTACGCTAAGGAACATGGTTACAACCTAGAGATTGCATCCTTTGCATACAGCCGTGTTTTAGATACGAATTGGCAAGAGATATTGAAAGACCATCAGCAGAGACTGCGCGGATTTACCGGAGTCATTTCCGTTCACGGAGCGTTCATGGAGTTGACCGTTCACAGCAGAGACGAAAAGATCAGGGAAGTTGCGAAGGATAGAATTTTTCAGAATCTTGAGATTGCCAAAGCTCTGAGGGCGAAGTATATTGTCTTCCATGGGAACTTCAATCCTTTGATCCGGCACGAGGGTTATAGAAAGAATTGGGTCAAACAGAATGTACTTTTTTGGTCCGAGGTTTTAGAGAAATATCAGATTATCGTTGTGCTGGAAAATCTGTGGGAGCCAAAACCGGAGACGTACAGGAAACTTCTGGATGAGGTTGATTCTGCGCGCCTAAAGATTTGTTTCGATACGGGACACGCGAATATCTTCTCCGAAGCACCGCTTGAGGAATGGTTCGCTGTGTTAGGTGAAGATATTGCCTATGTGCACGTCAACGATAACGACGGCAATGTCGATTTAGAACTCGCCCCGGGTGAAGGAAATATCGACTGGCGGAGATTTTCGGATCTGATCAAGAAATACGGAATTGCTCCTGAAATTGTATTTGAAGTCGGAACACTTGAAAAAACGATACAATCGCTTGAGTATTTTCAAAAAGAAAACATTTATCCTTTTGATCTGCATAGAAAGGACGGCGTAATTTAAAATGATTTTCAAAGGTCTTTGGACGTGCCCGAGATGCGGCAGGATGTTTGCCAATCGCAACCAGAGCCATTCTTGCGAACATCACACCGTAAAACAGCACCTGAAAGGCAAAAGTCCGCATGTCAGGTCGCTGTACGAGGCATTTGAGGCACTAGTGGAGAAGTGTGGATCTGTTTCAGTCGTGCCGACGAAAGCCCGTATCGGATTCCAGGTGCGGATGATCTTTGCGGCTGTCAGCTTGAGAACCGACGGTTTGGACGCACACGTTGTTCTGTCTCGGCGATTGGAAAATCCGAGATTCACACGCATCGAGTCGATTTCTCCGAAAAACCATGTTCATCATTTTCAAATACCGTCTCTGGAGGAATTGGACAGTGAGGTTGCCGGATGGCTAGAGGAGGCATACCAGGTGGGAGAGCAAAAACATCTGGGCGAATGACAAAGAGGTTGGCTGGACAAAACGACACAGTATCGAATTTGGAGTTTCACCCCCTGACACTTGATCGATGGAAAGACCTTGAAGAACTGTTCGGAGAGCGGGGAGCTTGTGGTGGGTGCTGGTGCATGTGGTGGAGACTCACAAGGTCGCAGTTTGAGAAGCAAAAAGGGAGTAAGAACAAAGCCGCGCTGAAAAAGATCGTGAGATCAGGTCAGGTTCCGGGAATTCTTGCCTATGCTCAAGGTAAGCCAATTGCCTGGTGCTCGGTGGGTCCGAGGGAGACATACCCGGCCCTGGAAAGGTCCCGTGTCTTAAAGAGAATTGTTGAAAATCCCGCCGAAGGCGGGGATGACAAGCTTGTATTGTCTGTAGTTTGTCTTTTTGTCGCCAAGCCCTTCAGAAATCAAGGGGTATCGGTTGAGATAATTAAAGCTGCCGTGGATTACGCCAAGAAAAAAGGGGCAGATATTGTGGAAGCATACCCCAAGGAGCCGAAAAAAGGCAGATGGCCCGATGCTTTCGTCTGGACCGGCCACGTTTCAGCTTTCAGGAAGGCAGGATTTGTGGAAGTTCACCGAGGTTCACCTGCTCGGCCGATAATGAGATATTTCATTGAGAGGGAAGAATGATAGCTTCCTCTCGGTTCACACTGGCGCTGTTCTTCAGTCCGAATGAAGGGTGAGGTCAGTTGACTCAAATGAGGTACAACCCCCGCCCTAAGGGGGGAGGCATTTAGGAGGCATGAAAAAGACTTTTTTTAGACTTTCCATAATTTTCTCTTGGTTTTTTTCTTTTCTTTTGAATCCAATCTTTGCCGAGACAGATTCGGCTCAACAGAATTTTTCTTCGATTCTCCCGCCTTTGGCGGGATTTTCAACTAGTGTGATTTTCAATGAGATCTTGGCCAATGAGCCTGGTTCTAACACCAAACTGGAATGGGTGGAACTTTTCAATGCCGATTCAACTGACCATAATCTGGGTGGCTGGCTTTTTGCCAGCAAAGAATATATCACGGAATTACCGGGTGGGGCGGTCATACCCGCCGGAGGTTTTTTGATCATTGCGCGGAAGCTTGTCTCTACACCTCCCGATTCAATCAGTTTTGAGTGGCATTGGGGAGATGGAAGCGGGGTCTGGGGCGATTCTGAATTAGAGGATTTCCCTGCCGTTGAAGCCATGATGTCTTTGACCAACAGCGGGGAAGAAATCAGCCTGACTGACCTTAATAATATCAGACGAAGCTTCATCTGGGATGAGGACTGCGGAGACGGCGTCTCTTTAGAAAAAATATCCCCGGAGATCGTAGAGCGACTGGAGAATTGGTCTTGCTGTGTTCATCCGGATAAAAGCACGCCCGGAAAAACTAATTCAGTCTCCCCTGCAGAGAATGATCTCTCCATTCAAAGGGACGAGTTTTTTTCTTCTCCCGAAGTCCCTCTGGAAGATTCAAGTTTCTTTCTCATGGCCATAGTGAGAAATACGGGGAGTGCAAAGTCGCTTGACAATGAACTTGGCTTCTTCAACGACCACGACTGGGACGAAGTCATAACGGAGGATGAGCGGCTGGGGGATGTGATAACGATACTTCCTCTGGAGGTAGATGAGGCGGAGACGGTTTCAATCGAAGTCAATTTTTCCAAGGGGAACTATCGGATTTATGCAAGAATCGGGGAAGACGAGAAGGATTTCAACAATCAGGCTTTCATAAATCTCAAGGTGAGAGGGACTCTTCCGGAAGTGGTGATAAATGAATTCATGTACAATCCCGACCTGAATCTGTCTCAGACTGAATGGGTCGAGATTTATAATCGGAGCGAAGATCCCATCTCGATAAAAAACTGGCTGCTGGGCGATTCGACGGGACAGAAGCGGATAACACCGGATGAGGTGGTCATCGAACCGGAAGGATTCCTTATCATAACACAGGACAAAAACGAATTCCAGACAACCTATCCTGAGGTGAACTGTGAAGTGATCGAACAAGAAAGCTGGCAGAGCTTGAACAATGCCGGCGACCAAATTGTATTGAAGGACAGTTTGAATCTTCTGGAAGATCAGGTCAGTTACGCGGGGACGGATGCGGAAAAGGGTATTTCCTGGGAAAGAATCGATTATGATGTTTCTTCGGCTGATGAGGGCAATTGGTGGAGATGTGTGGATCCGAAGGGGGCGACGCCCGGAGAGGAGAACAGTCTGCATACACATTATTCAAATCAGATCGAATTGAGCATAGCTCCCAATCCTTTCTCTCCCGACGGTGACGGATTCGAAGATGAGGTTACTTCCAAGTATGTTCTCCCCAGGATGTCGGAACTGAGCCTGAGAATTTACGATGTCAAGGGAAGGCTGGTCAAAACGCTGATGGAGGATGAGCCTGAGGTCACCGGCGAAATAGTCTGGGATGGAAGAGATGATGAAAACAGAATCGTTCGGGTCGGGATATACATCGTCTTGGCTGAAGCGAAGGGTATCACAAGCAGCGTGAAGAAAACGACGTTGGTGGTGGCTAAAAGATAACTTTTTACAGCCTGGACAGCAGCACCTTGCTCCCAAGAAGGGCGTAGAGTCTTTTAGGTAATGAAAAGATACAAACAACGATTAGGAAGAAGCGGCGAGGATCTGGCGGTTTCTTTTCTGAAAAAGCGTGGTTTCGAGATTCTGGAAAGAAACTATAGATTCGGGCACAAAGAGATCGATATAATCGGCAAGGATGGAAATACCATAGTTTTCGTTGAGGTAAAGGCTGGTCGGTCCAAGGAGTTTGGATCACCCGAAGAAAGGGTGAATCTTAGGAAACAGAAAAGCATGATCGAGGTGGCACAGGATTATATACAAAGTAGCAATATCGCGGATTATGATTTCAGGTTTGATGTCGTAGCGATAGAGTTTGAAAAAACAGACAAAAGAATCGAACACATAAAAAACGCATTCATGGTGACTTAGCCTTCTGTTTTTTCTCCTCCAGCGTCTGAACGATCCTCTCCCACACTTTTGCCCACTTTTCCGGATTCTGATTGTAGTTCTTTACGAATTCGTCTATATCTTTTTGAGTAACGCCATACCTTTCAAGAATCCTTTTCCTCTCCTGTTCCAATCCACCCGAGTCTGCATCGTACGTCTCCAGGGCAATAGAGAGCCCAACGTAGACCTCCACAAATTTCTCCTCGGACAGCTTAGGAGAGGTTTTCGGGCTGTTTAGGATTATGAAGAGAATAGCCAGAAGAAAGACAACACCGATTGTGATTAGCAGTTTGTTCTTAGTCAAGGTTCGAAAGTCCAAAGGTTAAAAGGTTCGAAGGTTAAAAGGTCAAAAGGTTCAAGAGTTCAACTGAGAGCGTACGTTCCTAATATTTCCTTATTATCGGAGTTGTCAAGGGGAAAATGACGCAGAAACCCGGTCAAGCTGAAGTCATAGATCCCGCTTAGGCGGGGCTTGACACTCCAGAGTCTTTGGAGTTAATCTTGCCACGGTCTCGATGTGGTAGGTATGAGGAAACATATCCACGGGTTGGACTCTTTCGAGCCGATAGTATTCCTCACAAAGGAGTTTCAAATCTCTGGCTAAGGTGGAGGGGTTGCAGGAGACGTAAATGATCTTGGAAGGTCTCATACTCAAAAGGGATTTGACCACATGTTTATGCAAACCCGCGCGAGGAGGATCGACCACCACCAAATCCGGAATTCTCTTATCGTCAACTAGTTTTGCCAGAACATTTTTTACCTCTCCACAGATAAACTCGCAATTGGTGACACCATTTAGCTCTGCATTTCTTTTAGCATTGTCAATCGACTCTTCTACCGACTCGACTCCAATCACCTTTTTTGCCCGTTGTGACAAGAATGTCGAGATGGTCCCATTGCCGCAATATAAATCCAGAACTGATTCGTCACCATGCAAGTCGGCCATGTTCAGAACTATGTCATACAATTTTTCAGCCTGATGAGTGTTGGTTTGAAAGAAGGAATTGCTGGAGATCTCAAATTTGAATTTGCCCAATTTCTCGGTGATGGTTTTGTCTCCGGCCAATAGTTCCTCCTCCTTACCCACGGCGATATTGGCCAATTTGGAATTGATGTTTCTGACCATACTCTTGACAAAGGGAAAGTCTCCAAGAAGCCGGGAGGAGAATTCATCCTTGAATGGGAATTCGCCCTTGTTGGTGACCAGGTTGACCATGGTCATGCCGGTGTTCTTTCCTTCCCTTACAGCCAAGAATCTCAGGAAGCCTGAGCGTTCTTTGTAGTTATAAGGCGTAAATTTCTTCTCTCTGGCGAATTCCCTGACGAAATCCACTATCCGGTTAGCGTTTTGTGATTGGAGGAAGCATTCCTTCAGATCGAAAACCTTATCGAATCTTCCTCTGGGATGAAGGCCGAGGATCAATTGTAGGTCTGGATCGGGGGCGAAAGCGTACTCCATCTTATTTCGATAAAAGAATGTCTCGTCTGAACCCACGGCATTCTGGATCGGAACATCGGTGAAGCCGCCGATATGTCTTAAGTTTTCCTCAACCTGTTTGGTCTTGAACTTCAGTTGTTCTTCATATTTCAGATCCTGCCAGGTGCAGCCGCCGCACAAACCGAAATGAGAACATAGAGGCTTGGTTCTCAAATCCGATTCTTTGACGATCTCCAAGATCTTTGCCTCGGCGAAATTGCTTTTTCTCTTGGTGATTTCTACCTTGACTACGTCCCCTGGTATTCCGCTTGCGGTGGCAGGTTCTAAATCTTCCCCTCCTTTAACCAGGACCACCAGCCCCTCCAACTTCGCCACACTTTTACCACCGTAGGCTAAGTCGGAGATTTCTAGCTCAACAATGTCTTTTTTCTTGATGCTGGCAAACAACGCAATCCCTTTCGAACACACGACCCACAATTGTAGTCGCTCGATTCATCGAGCATCAAGAAAAGCCCAATAAATTGGGCAACTGCGAGCCGTAGACTAAGGTTCGGCAGAACGTTTTCTTATTGGCTGCCGGTTGCCTTCAAATAGCTCAGAAGTCCACCTTTTTCGGCAATCTCCAACTCTAGACCAGACGGAGCTTTTCCTTCTGTTTTCTTGCCTGTGGAAAGGTTGGTCACCTGCCCGGTTCCTATGTCTACTTCTACCCTATCTCCAGTTTTTACGATTTTGGAAACAGCCGGACACTCCAGAAGCGGAAAGCCCAGGTTGATCGCGTTGCGATAAAAAATGCGGGCAAAGGAATCCGCCACCACGCAGCTTACTCCGTTTTCTTTCAGGCAGACCACCGCATGCTCCCGTGACGAACCACATCCGAAATTCTTACCGGCAACCATTATATCGCCAGGCTTAACCTCCTTGGCGAAGTTCTCCATTCCGGGAACGAACTCCATGGCATGTTTGGCCATCTCCTTAGGATCAGTCAGGGGGAGATATTGACCGTGGTAGATCTGATCGGTATCGATGTCATCCC
>Ga0315541_1001098_pt1 | contig 26188 bp, 30 predicted proteins | sample SalMarSW160190MG_FD_203095 | JGI IMG/M metagenome (GOLD analysis project Ga0315541, IMG submission 203095) | Salt marsh sediment microbial communities from the Plum Island Ecosystem LTER, Massachusetts, United States - Salt Marsh Sediment SW1601-190 ...
TCTCTTCTATCTCTTTTTCTGTTTTCTCATCCAAATCAAGTATAGATGCAAGGCGCTCTGCTGGACACCCAAAATGTTTCAAAACTTTCCTTTCAATCTTTAAGGGAAGACCTTCGTCAAATATTTCTTCGATCCCTTCTATCTCTTCTATGATTCCCTCATCATAAAGCTTTTCCACACTCGCTAAAGACACGAAAGGTGTCGCCCATACTCCAAGCATAAACAAGATAACTATAAGTATTCCTGACCTTTTCATTAATACCTCCTTTTTATAACTCTGAACTTCTTTATTGCAGGATACTTTCCATACGGCTCTTTTAACTTTTGTTCTATGAAAGACTTTCTGATTGATGGTGGCAGAGTTTTGGAGATTTCGTTCATTTGGTTAATTGTTTGTATTAAGATCTCTCGTTTTATCCGGGATATACTATCGATATGCCTTCTGACTTCCTCCATTTCATCCCCTTTGACTGCCAATATGATGCTCTCTCGTTCATCTTTCATTAAATCCCTTAGTCGTTTCATTTCGTGTCGATACCGCTTGATCTCCTCAACAGAAATTCCCTCAGGCATTTCTTTTGCAATAAAGGAAGCATTACGGCGTATGGTGAAGAATCGTCCCATGAAGAATCCGCCCACCACTGCTACTATAAATACTCCAACTATCAACCATGTTATCTTATTCCTCATATAAAACCTCCACAGCATAATTCATATAATCAGATGCACTAATATAACTGTTCAATCCGAGGTAGAAACCAATACCGATTCCGATTATAGCTGGGATAAAGAGAAAAGCTGGTTTTATCCTGAGCGGATGTCCTACCCTGCGAGTAACGGCAATCTCTGGTATTTCAATATCTTCCCTCCAAACCCTTAGTTCATCCCACATTCCCTTGTATTCTATGAAAGATTTCCTCATCTCATCGGATTTTTTAATTTGCCATTTAAGCCTTAAAATTTTAAGCCAGTTTAATTCTCCTGAGAGATAGTCAATTATTTTTTTATACATTAATCTTCCCCTTCATAAAATACGGTTTAAGTTCTTCTTTTAGTTTTTCCATTGCTCTATACAGTACAACACGGCTGTTATTCTCTGAAATATCCAGGGTATTTGCAATTTCTCGATGTGACATTCCATAATATCTCTTAAGAATCACCACTATATTCTCTATGGGTGGAAGATTTCTTAAGGCTCTTTTTACAATCATCGTCCTCTCTTTCTCTTCCAGGATACCATCAGGTGTTCTTGGAGGATCCTTTTCCACCTTAACACTCTTCCTATCCCGTATTAAATTAAGACTTTTGTTCACAACTACCCTCTTTAACCAGGCTACAATTCTCCCCGTGGGTTTTCTATTCCAGAGTTCGGTAAATGTCTCCTGTAAGATTTCCTCAGCATCCGCCCTATTCTGGGTAATCCTGTATGATATATCCATGAGCATCTGACCGTATTTTTCATATAACCTTTCAACATTCATTCTTTTTTTTCTTATCTTTTATTTCACTTACTTCACCTAATATAACACATCCATTTGCAAAATGTTACAGATTTTAGGCAAAAATTCAACATCTGCTTTAACCCAAAGTTATGTTCCGTCTTCCTTCTATTTTTAATACACGGCTTTGTCCCAAGTTTGTCAGAAACAACACTGATTCCTTAAGTCTCCTAAAAAGTGATTAGAGAGTATGATTGCTAACTTCAATCAGTATTGACTTATCGGGTATGAATTATATATTCTTGAGTATGAAATTAGGAGAGCGGGTAAAATTAGAAGATTTCAAGGAAGTTGTGCTTGGAAAAAAGTCAATAGAAATACCTCTCTTATCTTGGAAAAGAGTAAAAGAATCACATAAAAACCTACAATCTTTACTAAAGGAAGGTAAAGCTTATTACGGAATCAACACAGGATTTGGTAAGTTAGCAAATACAAGCATCGGAAAAGATGAGATAAATAAACTCCAACAGAATCTCATCCTAAGTCATGCATCAGGAGTAGGAAATGATCTTCCATTAGATGTTGTAAGGGGTGCTATGCTACTACGGTTACTCTGTTTCCTGAAAGGCAGGAGCGGTGTAAGGAAAGAAATCCCGAGAATGCTTCACTTAATGATTGAACAGGAAATAATTCCAGCCGTTCCAGCGAAAGGCTCAGTGGGAGCATCTGGGGATCTTGCTCCATCCGCTCATTTGGCCCTTGTCCTTTTAGGTAAAGGATTTGCTTACTTTAATGGCAAGCGAATGAAGGGAATCGAGGCTCTAAAAAAGAGTGGATTGAAGCCAATCAAACTGGAAGTAAAGGAGGGTCTATCTCTTATAAATGGAACACAATTCATGACATCCATCGCTGCTCTTTCTCTGATAAGGACTAAAGATATACTCAAGTACGCTAATTATGCCGCTGCTTCAAGCCTTGAATGCATTGGCGGACGAATGGAGCCTCTCCAACCAGAAATTCAGCAGGCAAGACCATACAGAGGACAGATAGATTCTGCTCACACAATTCTAACTTTACTAAAAGAAAGCAAAATAGAAAGAACCAACAGGGTTCAGGATCCTTATTCCTTTAGATGTTCCCCACAGGTCCATGGTGCAATTCAAGATGTTATAACCTTTTGTGAGGACACGGTTGAAACAGAGATGAATTCAGTAACTGATAATCCTATTCTGTATCGTAATAAAGTCTTATCTGGGGGTAATTTCCACGGCGAGCCGATTGCATTCGCTATTGATTTTATGAAAATTGCGTTATCAGAATTATCCTCCATATCTGAAAGAAGAACTGCTCATCTTATGGATCCAGAAATTACAAACTTGGAACCATTTCTAACCAAAAATCCAGGAATAAACTCAGGCTATATGATACCACATACTACTTCCGCCTCCCTTGTATCGCGAAATAAAACTCTTTCGAATCCATCAGTAATTGATTCTATCCCCACTTCACTCAATCAGGAAGATCATGTTTCTATGGGTATGAATGGCGCCCTCTCTTTACTTGAGGTTGTTGAAAATACTGCCTATGTCATTGCAATTGAATTGATAGCAGCTACCCAGGGGTTACGTATGAAGGGCTTGGATAAAGTCGGCCCTACAATAAAGGAATTTCTTGAGCCTATTTTAGAGCTTGTAAAACCCTATGAGTTTGATCGTGAGCATTATATTGATATAGAAGGAATAAAAGAACTAATCTTAGAAGGGAAATTATGAAAATTGAGTCTCCATTTGTTTTAATAGGGTTTTTCCTTATAATCGCTGGGATTTTGATTATACTATTTAGCAAAATCCCGTTCCTGGGTAAAATACCGGGGAACATTCAGGTGAAAAGAGATAATTTTGTCGTCTTTTTTCCCTATCACTTTTTGCATCATAATTTCAATAATACTCACGTTTATCTTGAATCTCATAATTAGGAAATAATGATTAAGGATTCTCTGGTAATCATACCTACCTACAATGAAAAAGAAAATATCAAAAACATCATAAAAGAAGTCCTATCACAGGGTGAGGAATTTGATGTGCTAATAGTTGATGATAATTCACCCGATAGAACGGGAGATATAGTCAAAGAACTATCCCAAAAAGAAAAAAAGGTCCATCTTATAGAACGTGAAGGTAAATTAGGGCTCGGGACTGCCTACATAAGGGGTTTCAAATGGGCATTAGAAAAGGGTTATGAATTCATTTATGAGATGGATGCGGATTCCTCACACAACCCTTCCAACCTTCCTATATTCAGGAAATACCTCAAGGAAGAAGGTTTCGATCTTGTCATAGGTTCCAGATATAAAAATGGTGTTAATGTGGTAAACTGGCCTATGTCAAGACTCATATTAAGCTACAGTGCAAACCTTTTTGCAAAAACTATTACAGGGGTTCCACTATCGGATCTTACGAGCGGATTCAAAGGATTCAGAAGAATGGTACTGGAATCGCTTGATTTCGATAAAATCGATGCTGATGGATATGGATTCCAAATAGAAATTCATTTCTATACATACATGAAGAAATTCAGGATTAAGGAAGTTCCAATCGTATTTTTCGAACGACGCTCGGGAGATTCTAAAATGTCAAAAACCATTATATGGGAGGCCTTTTGGCTTGTATGGAAGCTGAGACTGCATAGATTATTCAAAGGAATATGACAGTCACTATAGGAATAGTGAATTACAACACAAAAGAAGATTTGAAACAATGCTTATATTACTTACTTAAGAATCCACCCATTCTTAGTTACTCCATAGTAGTTGTAGATAATAATTCAACTGATGGGAGTCAGGAGTTTCTCAAAAGTTTGAATAAAAAAAGGGTGATATTTATCCTTAATAAAGAGAATATAGGCTTTGGGAGTGCCTGTAACCAGATTGCCAGAAAGACAGATGCTCCTTATGTTCTATTTATGAACCCTGATGTTAAGATAACCAGGGGATCTATCGATAAATTGCTTTCTTTTATAGAAGAGCACCCAGAAGTCGCTCTCGTAACAGGAAAATTACTTAATCCAGATGGAACGCTACAGTTATCCTGTAGACGATTCCCAACAATACTCCGGGCATTGTTCGGAAGAGCCTCTTTGTTTAGGTCTTTATTTCCTAATAATCCCATAACAAGGGAGTATATGCTCTACGATCTTGATTACAATAACGTACAATTCCCAGATTGGGTTAGAGGAGCTGTAATGCTAATAAGGACTAACCTATTCAAAGAGATTGGAGGTTTTGATGAACAATTCTTCCTATATCTTGAGGACACTGATCTCTGTTTTCGATTCCGAAAAAAGGGTTATGAAATTGCCTATAATCCAACTGCAATATTTTATCACAAATTGGGTTCAAGCACAAAAAAGAAAGGGTTCCAGACAAAACTTGCGCATAATATTTCTATGTTCTACTACAGCAAAAAAAATTTAGGTTATAGCCCTCCAATCCTTTTTTTGCTGCTCTTAGCGCTTTTTTTAAGATTGTCATTACTCTTGGCACTTGAAATTATAGGAAGTATTGAGAAATGATTCAGCAAAGAAAAAATTTCAATAGGTGGTTAATAACACTTGTCGATATATTGATTATAGTCTTTACATACTGGCTTGCGGTTTTAATAAGAAGTTCTTTCTCTGCTTTATCCTATCAGATAGAAAAATGGTATTTACCTTACTACATTAGTATATTTCCTGTGTTTCTTGTAACTTTTATACCCGTTATAATTCTTAACAATTCTACCTTAGAGTCTTTTCCAGTAGACAAATATAAGTTCTATACCAGGACCATAATATCTCTTCTAATTGGAGTATTAATCTCAATCGCACTTTTGTTTTATTTCAAGATGTTTAATCAGAGCAGAGTGGCTCTCTTTCTGTTCTTTATTATGTCTGCCACTTTAATGCTACTTTCCCGAGAATTCATCTCAAAGAATAAGGATAACTATATAAGGACAATTGTTCTCGGTCCACTCTATGAAGCAGAAGCGATTAGGGGACTCTTCTCAATGCGTACATTCTTCAAAATTGATATTATAGACGCATTAGAGAAGACTGATAAGGATTTCACTCAAAGACTTAAAAGCGAGCACATTGACTGGATAATAATCACCAGAAAACGATTTAAGCCCATTATTTCAATCTGCGAAAACCTGGGAATAACCGTTTCATACTATCTTAAGGAGGAATTCAAAGATATTACCCCTTTTGTAACTATTGAAAGTACTTTCGCCTCACCGATAGTCACCTTCCACCCAACACCACAGCAATATATACAACTCTTCATAAAGTACACAACTGACAGAATCATTGCGTTTATTCTATTGATATGTCTTTCCCCTTTATATCTGGTGATGTCTATTATCATTAAATTTACGTCTCGTGGGCCAATTATTTATAAACACGAACGGGCTGGCCTAAATGGACGAAGATTTGAAATGCTTAAGTTCCGCACAATGTTTGAGAATGCCGATGAAATTAGACCCACACTAATAGCCAAAAATGAAATGAATAAAATAATATTTAAGATGAAGAGAGATCCAAGGATTACAAAGGTGGGAAGAGTACTTCGTCGATTCAGTCTTGATGAACTACCTCAACTGATGAATGTCTTAAAAGGTGAAATGTCAATTGTTGGACCAAGGCCTCCACTGCCCGAAGAAGTAAATAAATATGAAGGATGGGAAAGAAGAAGACTCTCAATGAAACCCGGACTTACCTGTCTCTGGCAAGTCGGTGGGCGTAGCGAGATTAGCTTTAAGGAATGGATGAAACTTGACCTTGAATATATTGACGGCTGGTCCCCGGCTCTCGACATTGTTATATTACTCAAGACTATTCCAGCGGTAATATCAGGAAGGGGAGCCTATTGATAGGTCTTTTATTCTTGCTTCTATCCCAAAGTTCACCTTCTGAGCAACTCACTAAATTAAGGGATTCTTATCTTATTCCTTTGCAATTAGAACCCACGTATATCAACAAAGGAGAGACCTATCTAAATCTTTCTGTCATAGATATTAAACTTAACAATTTAGAAGTTGCACTCAAAGAAGCAAAGATGGCAGGAAGGTATGGTAGAGTAGATGAATCACACTACCTAAAGGGAGTCATATACTACCTTCTTGGGGATAAAGGGAAGGCAATTCTTAACTTTAAAGAGATCGACAGATGGAAATATCCTTATTTCCTCCAACAAATGTATTCTTTCTCACCGGAGAAAAAAGATACGCTATTAGCAATGGAAATACTGCCTGATTCGCTCAGATTCTATCTTGTTTTTTACGAAAAGGATACAAATAAGATAAGAGATTTTATAAAAAATTCAGAACTTCCCCTCTGGCAACAACACCTGGGAGAGGGATACCTTGCATATATGAGCAGAAAACATAGAGAAGCACTAAATTTTTTTTTAGAATCCTATAAAGAAAAGCCCTCAGATTACACAGGTATATGTATACTCGCATCGGAATATTGGTTAGGAAAACTCGACAGTCTCCTATCATTTCAGAAAAAATACTCTATAATCTCTCCTCTCGCAATATACCTTAAAGCCGAGGTTCTCTATGAAAAGGATAGTTTCAATTTAGCAACAGAATTATTCCTATCTGACATAAACTCTCCATACAAGACCCATGCACTCTATGGAGCAGCATGGGGTAAATATAAATTAGAACAGTATTCTGCAAGTGTAGATCTATTCCAGAGATTTCTTGAAATATATAAAGATGGAGAGTTAAGACAGTTTGCATTATACCGCCTTGCCCGCGCATTATTAAAACAAGGGAAAATAAAAAGCCTTGATTATTTCGAGAAAATCGTAAAAGAATATCCGGACTCTCCCATACTGGACGATACTTACCTACTTCTCGGAAAGATTCATCTTTTGCTTGACCATATTGACGAAGCAGAAACTTGGTTCCAGCGACTCATTTCGGAATATCCTGATTCAAGATGGACTTCATATTCTTATGAGTACTTAGGGACAATTTTCTTTAAGAAAAAAGATTTTAAAACAGCCCTTAATTACTATTCTTCAATATTGAAATTAGATGATGTTCCTGAAGGATTAATTGACGAAGCACATTACCGAATTGAAGAAATCAAATGGGAAATGGGCAGATATCCCACAAGACTTAGCATGTATAAAGAATTTATACGAATATATCCTAAAAGTCCGCGAACCCCTTCCCTATTAATCCGGATAGGGGATTATTATAAAGCAGCCGCAAGGTATGAAAACTCAGTCTATTTCTTTAGAAAAATACTTAAGGATTATCCTTATTCTGAAGAAGTAGATGAAGCTATTTTAGCTCTGGGCAAAGTTTATCTCTCTATGGGAAAACCCGAAAAAACAATTAAATTGTTTGAAGCAGCACTTATGGAAAGACCTGCCAAAGAAGAAGAATTTCACTTTGAATTAGCTGAAATATATTACAATACGGAGAACCCCGAGAAGGCAATTCAACATTACAGGAAGATTTCCTCTCCAACTCTTTTGCCTTATGCTAAGTATCAAATTGGTCATATATATTTTGAACTCGGATTATTTAGAGAAGCACGGATACCCCTGGAGGAAATTATAGATGAATTTCCAGAGTCCAAATACTTTGGCAGTGCTTACCTTCTGCTCGGGAAGACATATTTACGTGAGGGATCTCTTGAAGAAGCAATCAGTGTAATAAATCAAGGAATAAATGAATTATCCGATAATAAGAAGACCGAACTACTTAGCCTTAAGGCAAAAATATACTGTCAGATGCATAAAGAGGAAGGACTGGACATGTATTTAAAAATCGCGGAGATGATGGGTAAAGACATAAAAGGCACAATTAAAGTGCTGGAGGAAGGACTAAAATGTGCTAAACGCCTCAGAGCAACTGACAGAATTGAATATTTTCAAAAGCTCATTGAAGTTCTGAAAACACATAAAGAAAGTGATTGACCACTCCCCCACAACCTAAATTTGGACGCAGATTAACATAGATAGAAAACGGCTGTTTTTGAAAAATATAAATCAAACCTTGACAAAAAAGTGCCACCATTATATTTTCAAACAAATGGGACCGTAGTTCAGTCTGGTTAGAACGCTGGCCTGTCAAGCCAGAGGTCGCGAGTTCGAGTCTCGTCGGTCCCGTTTTATTTTTTCTCTTCTCTCTTGACAATTATATTCTTCCAACTATTATAAAATCATAAAGGACATAAGAACGCAAAAATAGCTCTGTGAATCTTTATGTATATAACAAAAAATTAATGCAGGGGGTAAAATGAAGGTAAAAACTATAATTTGGTTGATCATTCTAATTCTTTTGGTTATATTTGGAATCGGAAACAGAACAACAATGGAACTTTGGTTTTTCGGGACATTTTACCCTCCTAAAATCGTTGTTATACTTGTAAGTTTCATTATAGGATTTCTGGCGGGTATATTCTTACGAAACATCCGACGTGAAGAAAGGGTAAGATTTAAGAAAGAGACAGTAGAAATAAAAGAGGAACAGGAGAAAAAACCAAGAAAAAAGACGGGGGGAAAGAAAAAAGAGGGTAAAAAAGAAAAAAAGTAGTAGCAATACATTCACCCATTTACCCTTTTAATCTTCTTAAATCATCAGTATAGCTTAACCTAAGTCTTCTTATTGACAAAATGATTTCCATGCCCTAAACTATCTATATGAAGGTAGCATTCATAACTCTGGGATGTAAGCTCAATCAGTTCTATACTGATTGTATAAAACAAAAACATCTAAATAATGGAGACGAAGTGGTTTCCATTAAAGATAAACCAGATATTGCTTATATTAATACATGTGGAGTTACTACACGTGCGGGACATAAATCAAGAAAAACTTTTAGAAAAGCAAAAAAATACGCAAAAGAGATAAGGATAATGGGGTGCCAGGGAAAACTCTTCCCCGAGGAATTCGAAAACACTGTTTTTATCGATGAATCTGGATGGATTAAGGAATATTCAAATCCGCATCAGGAAAGGAAGCGTGCATATCTTCCAATCCAGGCAGGATGCAATAATTTCTGCACTTATTGTATTGTCCCATATGCTCGAGGTAAGAATTACTCACTTCCAAAAGATATAGTAATCAAGCACTTGAATGAAAGAATCGCTACTGGCTATAAAGAAGTGGTCTTTACTGGACTGCATATCGGGAGTTATAAATATAAAAATATTGATCTTACTTCTCTTCTAAAGGAGTCACTGAAACTAAATGTCAGGATAAGACTAAGTTCAATAAAACCTGATATTATAGACCGTAAATTCCTTGAACTATTCCAGTATAAAAATCTTATGCCCCATCTACACCTTTCCCAACAAAGTGGTGACGATAAAATACTTAGGAGAATGGGTAGAAACTACAAACGAGATAAAACCTTGTGGCTCTCAGAGGAATTACAGAAAATTAGAGAAGATGTACGTTTAGCTGGGGATTTTATTGTGGGATTCCCGGGGGAAGGTGATATGGAATTCAACAATACCGTAAATCTTATTAAAGAAGCTCACTTCTCACATCTACATGTGTTTCGTTACTCAAAGCGGCCATACACGTTGGCATCATTATACCCTAATCAGGTGCCGGAATCAATAAAGAAAGAAAGAGTTGAAACTCTCATAGATTTAGCAAAAACACAGCGTGAAAACTTTATAAATGAGCAAATCGGCAGAGTATACAGTGTACTGGTGGAAAATAAAAGTCCTATTGGAAACGGCTATGTTACAGGCATTACTCCCAATTATATCAAGGTTCATTTCCAGATGAATGAAAAAAAAGAAGCATTCGTGCCAGTACTGATTAAAGGATTAAAAAAGGGTTATGTATATGGAAAAATTAGAGAATAGATTCTATATTAGGACTTATGGCTGCCAGATGAACAAATATGATTCGGATATTGTCAAAACCCTTTTCTTAAGAGAAGACTTTGAGGACGTGTCCACTCCTGAAGAAGCGGATTATATCCTTCTCAATACCTGTGCTGTTCGTGAACACGCAGAGAAAAGGGTCATAGGGAGGTTAAACTCTCTGAAAGGCTTGAAAAAAAGAAGACCAGAGATTATTGTAGGAGTGTTGGGCTGCATGGCAAAAGAACTCCCCGACCTCATTAACCACCCTGTTGTAGATTTTCTTGCACCTCCAGATTCATACAGAAATTTAGTCCAGTGGTTAAAAGCAAGGAAACGAGGATTAATTCCAGAAGATAAAAACGAACAATATTCTAACATATTTATATCTACCAATAAAATAAGCAACTATCTTTCAATTACAAGAGGATGTAACTACTTTTGCTCCTATTGTATTGTTCCTTACACCAGGGGTTCGATACGTTCAAGACCCCCTGATGAGATACTCAAGGAAACAGAGAACTTGGTTAATTCAGGAACTAGAGAAATTACTCTTCTGGGGCAGAATATCAACGCCTATTATTACAAAGGAGTTGATTTCCCTGGAATATTAAAGAGGGTTTCAAAAATCAAGGGGGTAAAACGCCTCAATTTTTTAACTTCACATCCAAAGGATATACCTGATAATCTCTTTCCAGTTATGGCAGGACACAAAAATATCACCAATTACCTGCACTTACCGCTTCAGTCGGGGTCAGACAGGATTCTCTCCCGAATGAACAGAGACTACACAATACAGAATTACATAAGCATAATTAATAGGGCCAGGAAAATGATGCCTAACTTAACCCTCACAACCGATATCCTCGTAGGCTTCCCTGGAGAAAAAGAAGAAGACTTTATAGAAACCCTACAAGCAGTAAGAAAAATACGCTTTGATCAATCCTATATGTTTGCCTATTCAGAAAGAAAAGGCACGCTTGCGGCTCTATTTAATGACAAAGTTGAAGAAAAGATTAAGAAGGAGCGATTACAACGTCTGATAAAAGTTCAAAACAAGGTAACAGAAGAGAAGACTCGTGCCCTAAAAGGCAGTGAGATGGAAATTTTAATAGTCGGTGAAGCAAAAAAGGGAGGAAAACTTGGGAAAAGCAGAAATGGAAGAATAATTATCACCAATGGGGTTGCAAAAATTGGATCTGTTTATATTGTCAATATAAATAAGGTAAATGGTTGGGTCCCCATCGGGAAAATTAAAAAGGAGGTCTAAATGACGTTTTTGGTGGCTCTTATATCAGGTATTATTATAATACTCGGAATAATAATAGGTACGCAGAATGGAAATACACTCGTTACGTTCCACCTACTAAAGTGGAATTTTGAAGATATTTCACTGACACTATTACTCATTGAAAGCTTGCTCTTTGGCATTGTCATAGCAGTAATTATAGCAGGTATAAATCAGATCAAATTACGACTTCAGCTGCGATCCCTTAAAATCAAAAATATAAAACTTGAGAAGGAAATTAAAGCTATAAAGAATATGCCATTCGAGGAAGAGGAGGAAGAAGTGGAAGAAGTAGAAGAAGCCGAGGAAGAAAAGGAAGAATCAGAATAATGGTCTATCTCATCGGCATAATCATCTTCTTTGTACTGTTATTAACGGGTCTTTCTTTTAGATTAGGCCCTAAGAAAGTAAAATATCCAGATAAATATATAAATGGTCTTAAAGCAATCATAGATGGTAAAATCGATGATGCAATAGATATCCTGAGGGGCGTAGTTGAAAAAGACCTAACTAACACAGATGCCTACCTTTATCTGGGGAATCTATTTCGAGAAAAGGGCTTACTCTCTTCTGCTATAAAGATCCATAAGAACTTGTCAGTGAATCCAGAGCTATCAAGAACAGAAAAAGAACTTGTTCAAAGAGCCTTAGCCGAAGATTATCTTAAATCACGTGATTGGGAAAAAGCACTAACCATCTACAAATCCCTGCACAAAAGAGAACCGAAGGACAAAGAACTAGGGCAAATCTTACTTAAACTGCACGAAAAACGAGAGTGTTGGGACGAAGCATATACTATAGCAAAAACAATATATACTGACAAAAAGGACCTCGCAAATTATGCAACCTTCATCGCCTCCAAACTTATAGAGAAAGACACAACGAAAGCAAGGAAATTTATAAGTTTAGGACAAAAGTCAGAAATACCATATGCCCACTACTTATATGGAAAGTTATTGATTTCCGAAGGGAATGAAAAGAAAGGCATTGATTATGTAAAAAAAGGTGTCTCCCTTGATCCCAGAAGGGCATATCTATACCTTCCACTTCTTGAAGAGTATATGTTTAATAGAGGAGAGTTCAGCATTATTGAACCATATTTAAAAAATCTCGTCAAGGAAAATCCTGAAAACTGGGAAATTCTAAATTCTTACGTCGCAATTCTGAAGAAAAAGGGCGATGTAGATAAGGCAAAGAAAGCACTGGACGAAGCCGTTTTAAATCTGGAACTAAACCGCCCCGAGATACTGACCAGAGTAGCATGTGCTTACAACGGAGTAGATAGGGATAAAGTATGCGAATATATATCAAAGATACAACAAATATTAAATAAAACCAAAAGATTTAAAAGTCCGGAGTGTGGAAATGAGCCTGAAGAATTTACCTGGAAACTTCCTGATTGTGACTCTCCTGGGACTATCTATTAGTTGCGGAATTACCAATCCTCAACCTGCTCCTGGAACTATTCTGGGTTCTGGAAATGTGGAAATTCAAAACCATGAAACAGAAGATTATTTTTTCGAAGAAGACGGTGAGTCCTACGGTTATGTAACATTCATTTATGATAAATATTCCACCTGGTTCGATATTGAAATTTCTGCCCCCTACGGTATCCAGGAAGGAAGTGGCCAAATAGCACCAGCAGCTGGTTATACAACTGATTTTATAGATGTTAAATTATCAGGGTCCTATTTCTTCAGACCGGACTCAATACATTACGGACATCTTGAGATATCTCTACGAATCATCAATTCATCTGCTTTTGTTCGCTTTGACTGGATTATACAAACAGAACCCCATAATCGAGAATTCTACTGATGAAATTGCTTTTTATTATCTTCCTGATTAACAGCCCACTGGATGCGGTGAAAAAGAAATACTACAAAGCAATAAGAACACAAAATCCCCTTGAGGCAATCGAGTACTACCGGGAGATCATAAACGATTCCCCAAAGAGTGTATACGCTGACTCTTCGCTCTTTAGGATAGGGATGTTCTATTACCTCATAGGCGACTATGAGCAGGTTATTAATACACTGGAGGTTATTTATAATAAAGGCCAGAAATCTTCCCTCTACAGGAAAGCATGCTACTGGTTAAAGTTCTGTTATCAGAATCGAGAAGATACCGTTAAGGCTTTGGAATTTGCCAGAATAATTGAGAATTTGAAAGAACCAATTAACATCAGAATGGAGAATCAAAAAAATAAAAAAGAAACAGAAACCAGTAATCAATCTGTTTTATATACAATTCAATTAGGTGCTTATCGTGATAGAGAATGGGCTGATTTATTCTTTCTTCGCTTGAAAGAAAAAAACCTGGAATCATATTTTATTGAACACAGGGAATATATTAAAATCTGTTCTGGTAAATTTTCCACAATGGCAGAAGCAGAAACTTATCTTGCAGAACTTAAAAACAAAGGTTTTGACGGTTTCATTGTTAAATTTGAACCTTGAGCTCACTGCTTAAGCAATACCTCGATATAAAGAAAGAATATAAGGATACGATATTACTTTTTCATATCGGGGATTTCTATGAAACTTTCTATGAAGATGCGAAAATCGCATCCAAAACACTCAATATCACACTAACGTCAAAGCCTATGGGTAAGGGAGTAAGAGTTCCACTCGCAGGTATTCCAATCAAAGCGGCAAACTCATATATAGACAAACTCATAAAAGCAGGTCTCAAAGTGGCAATATGTGAGCAAACAGAAGATCCAAAATCATCAAAGGGCCTAGTGAAGAGGGAAGTAGTGGAAGTCATAACATCAGGAACATTAATGCGGCCATCTCTTCTTTTTGATAAGGATAATAACTATCTTGCAGCAGTAGTAAAATCAGAAAACAGTTATGGTATAGCTTTTTCCGATATTTCAACAGGGGAATTTCAGGCCGGTGAGGTTAAGAATGTCCTTGATGAACTAATCCGAATTGCCCCAGGAGAGATAATAATACCTGGAGGCCTGGAAATAGCATTACCTGAAGGAATACCTAAAACTCCTATAGAAGCATATAAATTCGAATATGAATATGCACTACAGACAATAAAGGACCATTTTGGTGTTTTAACTGCTGATTCCTTTGGTCTCCCAGAGGAATCCCCTGGTATAATGGCAGCTGGCGCACTCCTATCATACTTCTATGAAAACCAGAGAAGAGCTCTAAATCATATTAAGAAAATATCGCGATTTACCCCTGAAAGCAGCATGGTCCTGGATGCTATGACAATCAAGAATTTGGAAATCTTACAGAAGATAAACGGGGAAAAGAAAGACTCCTTGATTTATACAACAGATAGAACCGTTACATCCATAGGGGGCAGATTACTTAAAAAATGGATCCTATATCCCCTAACCAAAGTTGAAGAGATTGAAGAAAGACTTGACGGTGTTACCGAATTAATTTTCAAGAGAGACAAATTAAAAAAGATACGAAAAACTTTAGAAGACATTAGTGATATTGAAAGAATTACGGGACGTATCTCCACAAACAGAGCTACCCCAAGGGATCTCTTGGCCTTAAAAGGTTCACTTATTGCTTCGAGAGAATTAAAAGGCCTCCTCAATGGTCTCAATTCATCAATATTACAGAAACAGAACAATAAGATTAAAGAAATGGATAGAGTCATAGATCTCATAGACAGTTCTATCATCGAAGATCCACCCTTTAAGATTACGGATGGCGGAATATTCAAAAAGGAATACAATGAAGAGCTGGATAGGGTGAGAAGTATTGCCTTACACGGGAGGGAATGGGTAGTAAATTATGAAAAAGAGCAAAGAAAAAAAACGGGAATCGATTCACTTAAAGTCGGCTATAATAGGATTTTTGGATACTATATCGTAGTAACCAAAGCAAATCTCCATAAGGTTCCTGATAGATATATAAAGAAACAGACATTATCGAATTCTGAAAGATTTATTACAGAAGACTTAAAACAATTCGAATCAGAAATACTCTCAGCAGAAGAAAAACAGAAAGAGATAGAATTTGACCTTTTTAAAGAGTTGCTTATAAAACTTCAGGAATATGTGAGCGATTTCGAGTCAATGGCGAATGGCATTGGGGTAACTGATATCATTTCTGGATTCACCGAACTCGCCATAAAATACAGTTACAATCGTCCCAAGGTAAACAACGGCAAAGGAATCTTTATAAGAAATGGAAGACATCCCGTTGTAGAAATCCTACTACCTACCGGTGAGTTTATACCAAATAACACGGACCTATCTAAAATTGAACAAATCATAATACTTACAGGGCCAAATATGGCCGGTAAATCAACATACCTCCGCCAGATAGCCGAGATAGTATTGCTCGCACAGATAGGATGCTTCGTGCCAGCCGAGAAGGCTCTAATAGGCATAATTGATCACATATTCACCAGAATTGGAGCATCAGATGATCTTGCGCGCGGAGTATCAACCTTTTTAGCAGAGATGAATGAAACAGCTAATATATTGAACAATGTCTCAGACAGGAGTCTCGTTCTTCTTGACGAAATAGGAAGGGGGACGAGCACTTATGATGGACTTGCAATCGCCTGGTCTGTTATTGAATACCTCCATACTTTGAGGGAAAGCCCACTGGTTCTTTTCGCCACGCATTATCACGAATTAACAGAATTAGAAGAATTCTACGATGAAGTAGTCAACTATAATGTAACTGTGAAGGAGACCGAGAATGAGGTAATATTCGAAAGAATAGTAAGAAAAGGAGCCTCAGATCGGAGTTATGGAGTTGAGGTAGCGCGACTTGCCGGTCTCCCAGCAGTGGTAATCCAGAGAGCAAAGGAGCTCCTTGAAGATTTAAGAGAAGACGATAGAATTGTTAGAAAACACCCTCCAAAGCACAAACAACTGAAACTATTTGACAAAAGGAATATATTGATAAATAAGTTAAATTCTCTTGAAGTGGATAAAATCACCGCAAAGGAAGCACTGGACTTTCTGTATAAACTAAAAGATGAGTCATCAGATTTATAATAGAGAAGGATTATATTCGACATTTAGAGAGAGCTTATACAACAGAATTTTTTTGAGATTTCCTTCACTCTCCCCTTGACAATATTCTAAATTTATTTTATAATAATATTAGACCATTTCGGTCTAATATTATTATAATGAAAGAAGAGAAAAAGGAAATAATTTTGCAAATTGCTAGGAAGCTATTTACCCGCTATGGATTAAAGAAGACAAGCGTGGATGACATCGCTACTGAGGCAAAAATTGGTAAAACAACGATCTATTACTATTTTAAGAGCAAACAGGAGATTTTCAAGACCGTAGTCGATCGTGAGTTAGCAATACTCAAGAATGCTATAAGTGAGGCTATTTCTAAGGAAGACTCTCCACAGAGAAAACTTCGGGCTTTTATATTAACTAGAATATCGCGCACTCATGAACTTGTAAATCTACACAGAGTAACCAAGGACGCCGTAACAGAATTGCTTCCTGACATTGAAAAAATCAGGGAATTGCACTTTAGGGAGGAGATGAACATAATAAAAAAAATACTTTCTGAAGGCGTCAAGAAAGGAATTTTCAAAGCAAAAAGAATCGGGCTTACTTCTCTGGCAATGGTTTCGGTATTAAAAGGATTAGAATATCCTTGGGTTCTGCATGGAAAACCTTTGGAAATCGAAAAAAGAGTAGACACAGTATTACAGATTTTATTTAAGGGAATAGAAGTCAAGTAATTTTTTGGCTTAAATAGACTAAAAACCAATTTGGTTTAATAGTCTATAAAGGGAGGATGCCAAGATTATAGATGTTCTATTTAGTATCACATATAATCCTTAAGATTGTAGCTGCCGTTTACATCAGGCTACAAACCATTAGCATTGAGAATATTCCAAAAGAAGGCGGGGTAATCCTAGCACCAAACCATCCCAGTGATTTAGATTCGTTTATTCTGGGAACTGCAATTAGAAGACAACTCCATACAATGGGTAAAGAAGAACTCTTCAAAAAGCGATTTACGGCATTTTTCTTTAGAAAGTTGAACGCTTTTCCCGTAAAAAGGGCACAAATTGATAGAGAAGCTATCCGAACTGCTATTGATATTCTCAAAAATAGTCATGTAATTGATATGTATCCTGAAGGAACGGTGAGCATAGATGGCTCTTTACAAGAGCCAAAATTAGGAACAGCATTTATTGCTTTGCAGTCAAAAGTACCTGTTGTTCCTGTGGCAATAATAGGTAGTTTCAATGTTATGTCAAAAGGACAGAGGTTTCCCCGACCACATAAAGTAGTCATCAGGTTTGGAAAACCCCTCTATTTTAATGAATACTATGATAAACCTTACAATAAAGAAATATTAAAAATTGTAACTGGGAAAATAATGAGCGATATAGAAATACTATTGAACTCGGATGAATTGTAGGAGGTATACCATATGTCAATACTTGAGAAAATGAAAAAGATTATAGTGGAAGAGTTGGATGTAAAAGCGACAGAAATTTCACCAGAAAGCTCTCTTGCAGACGACCTGGGGGCAGATAGTCTTGGTTATATTGCACTACTTCAGGCACTTGAGGCAGAGTTTAATATCAAGATTCCGGATACAGATGCGGCAAAACTTAAAACTGTCGAAGACGCTGTGAAATACATAACAAATAAACGGGAAAAGAGCAGTTGAAATCAATTTAAATGCAAGTGGCAATTACCGAGAGGGAGGTTTTTATGACAAAAGTAAAAACTCTATTATTAAATCTGTTCAAAGGATTTGTGTGTACTGCAACTCGGAGCAGAATAACATTTGGAGAAAAAAATAAAATATTTAACAAAGAATATTTGGGAGAAGGAGTATCTGCAAAGCAAAAGAAAAGGCTGAGGAGATCGTGAATGACCTCATAAAGAGGGGTGAAGTCGCCAAAAAGGATCAGCCAGAGTTTGTAAAGAAACTACTTGAGAGAGGTAAAGATACGAGAGCGGAGATTGAAGAAATAGTAGAGAAGACCATAACGAATGTGCTGAATAAACTTAATATACCAACAAAATTCGATATAGATACCCTTATGAAAAAGATTGAGTCATTGAAAAAGAAGGGTAAATAAAGAAAAGCAAAAAACTCTATATTTATAGAGAGGATAGATATGGAAGACCTAAAAAAAAATCAAGATAGACCCGGAAGAGGTTACTATTGGTATTGTAAATTTTATAAAAGAAAAGATAAATTCCTTTGAAAGATCGGGTGCCGTATTTGGTATTTCAGGTGGGAAAGATTCTGCCTGTATTGCAGGACTTCTATCTCAAGCAATTAATAAAGATAAGATACTTGGACTGATTATGCCTGAAAAAACTTCAGATGAGAATACAGTGAAGGATGCAGAATTTGTTGCCAATAAATTTGGTATATTTGCCCTTCTTCTACTTACGCTGATCATTGGTGGTATAGGGGTAATCAGGGCAACTGAGTAGAGGACCAGAACAATCCTAAATCTCATTTTGTTTGATAGAGGGAGCAGGGAATAAAATAAAGACGAGATAGATGAGATCTTAATGAACACTTGAGGTTTAATTATATAATCACTTGATAATCAAAGTTTAATTGCCTAAGTCTTCACTTAACACTTAAAAGCACCAGGGCAATACCTATATCTTCAATATGTGAGATAGAGAGGTTTATCTTATATTTCATGACTTCAGATTTTAGTCTTTCATCTAATATATGGATATGCGGTTCCACGCCGTTGTTGATAACTTCTAAAGCCTTCCATCCGTAAGAATGATTGAAAGCCTTATAAAAGGATTCCTTTGCAGCAAACCTTACCGCATAGCATTGATTTTTATTTCTTTTATCCTCGCAGTACTCCTGCTCAGCTGGAGTAAATATCCTATCTATGAATCCCCTCCCCCATCTATCAATTAGACTCTCTACCCTATTAACCTTTACAATATCTATCCCAATCATTCTACTCTTGGGGCGCTAGGATAACAGTGTCGCCAGGCATTATCATACCTAATTTCTCCCGGGCAAGTTTCTCCAGTAAAAAGGTATCCCTTTTTATCATAAGAAGTGAGTCGGTCAATGCTGCTCTTTCCTCTACAAACGCTTCTCGCTGCCTTCTCAGTGTAAGCTCCTCTCTCTTCAACCGGCAAATATTTACAAACCCATATGGACCGAGAAGGAGATAAAAAATGTAGCCCAGTATAGCAAGGATTGGCAGCAGTTTCTTTAGATGTTGCTTGACCTGGCCTTTATGATGGTAAAACCTGTTTCCCTCTAAAGGTTGCTGCATCTCCTAATTCCTCTTCAATCCTCAACAACTCATTATACTTCTCCACTCTCTCACTCCGTGATAATGAACCGCTCTTTATCTGACCTGTATTCAACCCCACAGCAAGATGTGCTATTGAAACATCTCCAGTCTCACCTGAACGATGAGAGACCACTGTACTCCAGTCATTCTCCTTTGCCAACTTAATGGCTTCTATAGTCTCTGTCACGGTTCCAATCTGATTAAGTTTTATAAGGACTGAATTAGCAATATTTCTTTTAATTCCCTCTTTTATAAGTGAAGTGTTGGTAACAAAGATATCATCTCCGACTATCTGTATCCTTTCACCCAATTCTTCTTTAAGTCGTGCCCATCCATTCCAATCTGATTCAGCCAGTCCATCTTCAATTGAAACTATCGGATACTTATCCACCCAGTTTTTATAAATAGATATAAGTTCTTCCACAGAAATTTCCTTGCCTTCAAACGTATATGACTTACCGTTGTAAAATCCAGATGCAGCGGAGTCAAGGGCAATGCCTACTTGCTCTCCCGGCTCATAACCCGCAATTTTTATAGACTCTATAATCAGATCAAGTGCCTGCCGGTTTTCCGAAAGATCAGGTGCAAACCCTCCTTCGTCTCCAACTCCAGTCCCTAAACCTTGGTCAGAAAGATTTTTCTTAAGCGCGTGAAAAACCTCACTGGCACATCTAATTGACTCTCTATAGGATGGAAAACCATAGGGCATTATCATAAATTCTTGAATGTTAAGGTTATTACCAGCATGAGCACCGCCATTTATAATATTGCATTGAGGAACAGGAACCACCACTGCATCCACACCTCCTAAATATCTGTATAGAGGTATACCAAGGAATTTACAGGCTGCTTTTGCGACTGCGAGAGATACAGAAAGGATTGCATTAGCACCAAGCCTTTCCTTGTTTTCAGTCCCATCCATCTTGCACATGGCCTTATCTATCGACACCTGCGTTAGACAATCCCTTCCCACTATTTCCTGAGTTATTATGTTATTTACGTTGCTTACAGCCTTTAAAACCCCTTTACCTCCAAATCTCTTCTTATCATTATCCCTTAGTTCCAATGCCTCCCGTGTACCAGTGGAAGCTCCTGAAGGCACAGCTGCACGTCCAATTATATCTGACTCTAACTTACATTCCGCTTCTATTGTTGGATTTCCTCGGGAATCAAGGATTTCCCTTGCTTTTATATCGATAATTGTGCTCCCCATTTCATCCTCCTTAAGATTCTATACCCCTACGCCCGGAAGGATTCGAACCTTCAACCAGCGGATCCGAAGTCCGCTACTCTATCCAGTTGAGCTACGGGCGCATATTTAAATTATAATGCTATGGATAACCATTTCTGTCAAGTCCTGACAAAGAGGCCTTGACAGCCAAAACTCTTTCTATATCTTCCATAGTGGCAATTATTAAGGAGGTAAAAATGAAAAAAATGAAAAAGGTTTTATTTAGTTTGATTCTACTCATTATGGCTCTGTCCATAACCTCATGTGAGGAATTGTTTACCACGGTTTCGGGAACAATAAGTAATGAAGACGCTCCAATTCCAGGAGCATTTGTCCTGGCTCTAAATGGAGATGGAAATGCTTATGAAACACTCTCTCAGGTTCATGAGCTGAATGGAAGTGCTTTAGCCGCAATATCCGATGTAGTAAAAGGATTTGATCTTTCCTCCAATGACAACGGTTCTTATACAGCAACCCTGCTTTCAGGAGGAACCATTTACATCATAGCTATAAGTGATGATGGAAGTGGTAACCTGGATTCTCTGGATCTTGTTGGTTGGTTCGGAGATGTTGATTCGATAAAGATTCCAAACCCGGATACAACCGGAATTGACAGTATAACAGTAACCTACACCGTTCCAGAGACAGTTACAATTGAAAACGGAGCAGACACAACTGGGATTGATATAGAGAATATGATAGAATATTGGTTATTGGAACTGGCTCAAGATTATTTAGATTAGATTTATAAAATTTGACCATTTTCATTTTGCATTGTTTCTGTAACCTTTAAGCTATTAGTAAGTCTATTCCAGGTTATATTCGTTAATCTTATTGAATAAGGTTTTATAGGAAATATTAAGCAAACGAGCTGCCTTTGCTTTATTGCCTCCGGTTTGTTTTAACGCCTCATTTAAAATTCTAATTTCAGCTTTTCTTCTCGCCCTATCCCCCATCTCCTTGAGGTCAAATTTTACAATCTTTTCTCCTTCACCTTGAAAATCACTAAATATGATGTGCTCTTCGGATATAGTATTGTCATCGGTAAGTATAATAGCCCGGGCTATCACATTTTCCAATTCTCTTACATTACCTTTCCAATCATTTCCTCTCAATTTCATCGTTGCACCTTCAGTTAACTTATCAATCTTCTTTCCAATATTATCGGAGTATATATTTATAAAATAATCTATAAGGAACTCAATATCTCCTTTTCTTTCCCTTAAAGGGGGAATACAGATAGGAAAGACATTCAGTCTGTAGTAGAGATCTTCCCGGAATTGACCATTCTCTACCATCTTTTGTAAATCTCTATTAGTAGCACAAACTATTCTAACGTCCACACTAACAAGCTCCCTACCTCCTACCCTCTGGAAAGATTTCTCTTCAATAACACGGAGTATCTTTGACTGAAGTAAAAGCGGCATATCGCCAATCTCATCAAGGAATAAAGTACCTTTATTAGCCTGACTGATCTTTCCAATCCTCTTTTCTACCCCTGTTGCGGTTCCTTTTTCAATTCCGAACAACTCACTTTCTAATAGAGTCTCTGGAATAGCAGCAGAGTTAAGAGCAACAAAGGGACCGTTTTTCCTTTTACTCCAGCGGTGAATTGCTCTAGCGAATATTTCCTTACCTGTTCCGCTTTCTCCATAAAGAAGGACTGTCGTAGTAGTTAAAGCTACTTTATGTGCGAGATTTATTGCCTTCTTTATTATCGGAGAGTCCCCTACAATTCTCCTTTCCGGAAGTTCAAACGACTTTTCCTCCAGAGCTATTTTTATTTTTTCTATAAGAATATCAGGATCAAAGGGCTTCTGAATAAAATCCCAGGCACCCTTTTTTAAAGCTCCAACAGCAGTTTCGATATCACCATAGGCTGTGATAATAACTACAGGGAAATCTGGGGCGTACTCCAAGATATTAGATAATAACTGGACACCGTCCATTCCAGGGAGTTTTAAATCAAATACACCAACTAAAAAGATGTCGCGGTTAAAGGCCGAAATTGCATCCTCAGCATTTTCATAAGACTCAAACGAAAATCCAGCGCTCTCGAGATTTAACTCAAGCATCTTCCTGAAACTTTCGTTATCTTCTACAATAAGTATCTTATCCATTTATCTCCTTTGGTAATCTAATTATAACCTCTGTCCCCTCTCCAAGTTTACTTTTCACTTCTATATCACCATTATGAGCCTCTATAATCCTTTTAGTTAATGCCATCCCAAGTCCAACACCACCATCCTTCTTTGTGAAAAATAACTCAAATACGGAATTTAAAGTCTTCTCGTCCATTCCCCTTCCGGTATCATTTATCCGCATAACTATATAATCCTCGAGAGAGCTAACTTCTATTTTCACTTTTCCTCCATCCTTACAGGCATCTATGGCATTATCAATCAGATCATACAGCGCCTGAGCCGCTAGCTTCTCATCCACGGGGATAGAAAGATCCTGCGGTATATCAATCTCTATTTCAACCCCTCCATAATCTAACATCTCCATAACTCCATTTATAAGCCCTTTCACATCCACATGGTCTTTTTTGAGTTCAAGAGGAATGGATAAAGAGAGCAAATGATTGGAAAAGCGATTAAGCTTGGAAGTCTCTTCCAACAAACACGTCTTGATTTCTTCACCTTTGACAAGCTTACTGAACCCAAGTATTGCCCCTGTGGAATTCCTTATCTCGTGTAATATTTGGGTTACATTTTCTCCCAGTCTTGAAAGAAAGAGTTTCTGTCTGAACTCTTTTTCACGTTGGCGCAAATTTTTAAGTTTCTCGCGATAATCTCTCGCCATCTCTTCTAATGTAGCCATTGTAAACTCTATCTCTTTTTTCTTCTTTCCAGTAACCTCTTCAACAGTCTTAAATGGATATGAAAAAATTTTGAATATAAACACACCTAGGCCAATAAACACAGAATAGATCAATAATCTTAAGATGATGGATATGCGAAATAGATTTCGAAGACCTCTTAGGTATTCTTCTGAGGTTGAGAGCAAAACGTATCCATTTTTGACAGGAAATAATCCATACCGATAACCCCAGAATATAGATGTGTCTGCAAACTCTTCTGGAATAAGATTTGCATTCATATCAGTTGAGCGTATAAATTTACCCTTAGAATCAAAAAATTCAACCCATCCAAGAGAATAACGGATTATTAGAGGATAGATGTTCTCTATTCTGATTCTATCTGAAACCAATCCGATCTCCTTTTCCAATTCATGGGCAGCCACCGATAGCCTATAATCTATTTCTCCAAAGAGTACTCTTCTTATACCTATTGAATGAACTGTTGTAGTTACATCAACAGACACAAACAGTAAAAATAACAGAAAGAAACTGATTCTCAGTTCTCGCATTTATCCAAAAACTACGTGCCTTCCCCCCAGGAAACCAGGTATTTCTTCTGTTCTTCCGTTAACTCATCTATCTTGATACCCATTGTTGATAACTTAACACGAGCAATATCGCGGTCTATTTCTTCTGGAAGGGTATATACCTTCTTTTCTAAATTATGAGCGTTTTCCCTAAGGTAAACTGCAGAATAGGCCTGATTCGCAAAACTCATATCCATTACCATTGCAGGATGACCCTCAGCACAGGAAAGATTAAGGAGTCTTCCCTCTCCCAGGAGATTAATTCGTCTTCCATCGGAAAGTCTGTATTGAGTAACATTATCCCGTATCTTCTTCTTATCAACACTCATATCTTCAAGGTCCTCTATTTTTATTTCAACATTAAAATGTCCTGAATTTCCAATGATAGTGTTATCTTTCATCTTAGTAAACTCTTCCTTAGTAAGAACCCATTTATTTCCGGTAATAGTAATAAATATATCTCCAACCGAGGCTGCTTCCTTAAGTGGCATAACCTGAAAGCCGTCCATTGCTGCTTCTAATGCCTTAATCGAGTCGGTCTCTACCACAATTACCTTTGCTCCCATACCGGAAGCTCTCTTTGCCACCCCCCTACCACACCAGCCATAACCTACGACTACAAAATAACTTCCAGCTATTAGGTAATTTGTTGCACGGAGAATTCCATCAATTGTAGATTGGCCAGTTCCATAACGGTTATCAAACAGGTATTTTGTCATTGAGTCATTGACCGCTACCACAGGATATCCAAGGACTCCATCTCTTGCCATTGCACGAAGTCTAACAACTCCAGTAGTAGTTTCCTCTGTACCTCCCAAAACCTTCCCTAACCTGGAAGGATACTCCTTGTGAAGTGTCGATACGAGATCGGCTCCGTCATCCATAGTGATATCATGCCCGCGATCCAAAACACTCCTTATATGGTTATAGTAACTCTCATTATCAGCTCCTCGCCAGGCAAATACTGGTATATCAAGCTTCATAACCAATGCAGAAGCGACGTCATCTTGGGTTGAAAGGGGGTTGGAGGCACATAGTGCCACATTTGCTCCAGCTTCTTTTAGGGTAATCATAAGATTTGCGGTTTCTGTAGTTACATGTAAACAGGCAGCTATAGAAACTCCTTTTAAAGGTTCTTCATCCTTGAATTTTGCTCGAATACTTTCTAAAACAGGCATAAATCCAGATGCCCATTCTATTCGCTCTATGCCTTTATCTGCCAAATTCTCGTCTTTTATATCATAATCCATTACTTTATCTCCCCTTTAAGTGTATCAATCATATCCTTATCCTCCCATCTAAATCTTTTATTCTCCCTTCCAAAATGTCCATAGCAGGCAGTATCAAGGAATTGCGGACGTCTGAGGTCAAGATGTTCTATAATTTTCGTGGGACGGAAATCAAATACAGTTCGGACTGCTTCTAACAGTCTATCATCCGAAGTTACCCCTGTTCCAAAGGAATCTATATATATTGAAACCGGCTCTTCAACACCTATCGCATAAGCAACTTGTATCTCTACCTTTCTGGCAAGATTAGCTGCAACGATATTCTTGGCAACGTATCTTGCCATGTAAGCTCCAGAACGATCCACTTTCGTTGGATCCTTACCAGAGAAGCATCCTCCTCCATGTTTACCAATACCACCATATGTGTCTACCATAATCTTTCTTCCTGTTACCCCAGTG
>Ga0315541_1001099_pt1 | contig 26186 bp, 25 predicted proteins | sample SalMarSW160190MG_FD_203095 | JGI IMG/M metagenome (GOLD analysis project Ga0315541, IMG submission 203095) | Salt marsh sediment microbial communities from the Plum Island Ecosystem LTER, Massachusetts, United States - Salt Marsh Sediment SW1601-190 ...
ACCGTCCGGGGCGCGCCGCCCACGCTGGCGTCCGTTCAGGCGCCCGTGCGGACCGAGGTGGAGCGCGTGGGCGCGGAGATCCGTCGTATTGTTCTCTCCGACTTCCCTCTCATCGAGGAGGTGAACGACCACCTCCTTTTCATGCAGGGGAAGCTTCTCCGCCCCACCCTCCTACTGCTGTCCAGCCGGGTCGGGGGGAAGACCTCGAAGCAGGCGCTTACGCTAGCGGCGGTGGTGGAACTCGTGCACCTGGCCACGCTGGTCCATGACGACGCCGTGGACCACTCGGTGCTGCGCCGGGGGATGCCCACGGTGAACGCCCTTTGGACGCACCAGGTGGCCATCATCATGGGCGACTACCTTTACTCCAAGGGCATCATCGAACTTTCCCGCCTGCGCAACCTGGAGGCGCTGGACGTGCTGGCCCAAGCGGCCAACGAAATGAGCGTGGGCGAGATGCGCCAGCTCACTTCGTACGATGCCCTGGATTTCACCGAGCAGGACTACTATCGGTTGATCTCCGCCAAGACCGCCTCCCTCATGGGCGCGGCGTGCGAGATGGGGAGTCTGGCCGGCGCCCGCGAGCATAGAAAGGCGCTGGCGCGCTTCGGCCACAACCTGGGGATGGCGTTCCAGATCGCCGACGACCTCCTGGACTACACGGGGACGGAGGAGGAGACGGGGAAGCCCACGGGCCACGACCTCCGCGAGCGCAAGGTGACGCTTCCCTTGGTGGGGGCGTTGCGCCACACCACGCCGGCCGAGGGCCGGGAGATCCGCGAGTTCTTCACACGGGTGGAGCCGACCGACGACCAGATCGGCCGCGTCGTCACCATCGTAGCCCGGCGGGGTGGGCTGGAGTACGCTCGGGCGAGGGCACGCCACTACGCCGATCTGGCCGAGGACGCATTGACCGCGATTCCTCCAGACGAGGCCTGCGAGGCCCTCCGGGACGCCGTGTCGTATGCCGTGGACCGGAGCCGTTGACGTGGGACGCGCCCGGATGGGACGCATGGTGGGAGGAACCCCTGAGCCCCTGGAACGGTATGCTCGTTGACACCCGCAGGCGGGGCCTCGTCCGTCTGATGTGGACCCTGGTGACGGGGCTCTTCCTCGGAGGGCTCCTCACCAAGCTCTCGGAGATGTTTCTCCCCGACAGCGCCGCGAGGGAGTTTCTCACCACGTCGGTGGCGGCGGCCATCGGACCGTTCTCCATCGACCTGGTGGCGGTGGCCCTGACCATCGGTCCCCTCACGCTCACGCTGAATGTGTTGTCGCTCGTCGGGATCGGCATCGTCGCGCTGATCGCGCGCTCTTGGATCTGACGGACGCACTCGAAACCGCGGGACCTCCCGGCCCCGCACGGAGGCTGTGAACCATGGGCATCGGCGGCTTCGGAATGGGGGAGATGGTCTTCATCTTCCTCATCGTGCTGCTCCTCTTCGGGGCCAAGCGTCTCCCTGAGATCGGATCGTCGCTGGGGAAGGGAATCCGGGAGTTCAAGAGCTCGATACGGGACATCGAGCACGAGATCAAGAAGCCCGACGATTCCAACAACCGGACCGTGCCTCCTCCTCCGAGCGAGGAGGACCGGGAGCCCCGCCGACTGGGCGACGGGAACGGGGACTCCGGCGCGAGCTGACGCGGCGGCCGCAGCAACGCGGTCGCCAAGCACGAGGGGCCGGGGCGCCGTCGGCGCCCCGGCCCCTCGTGCTTCCCACCAGCCCCCGTTGCCGGGGGGCCTCCACTCAGTAGAGCGGGATGGCCACGGTGTCCGACGCGGGGCGCAGCACCTGGTCGCGCTGGTCGACGATCTTGGCGGCGGCTCGCAAAGCCACGATCCACTCCTGGAGGCGCTGCTGCTGAAGCAGCGACATCATCCCCTGGCGCTGCTCGTTCTTCTGAGCCGCCCAGGCCAGTGAGTCGGCATCGATGCGTCCCACCACCTCGATGATGAACACCCCGGTGGGCGTGGCCACCGCGTCGCTCACCTGGCCAGGCTGGAGGGCGAAGGCCGCGCCGATGGCGGCGTTCTGGCGACCCATCCCCGGGACGAAGTCGTTGCGGGTGAAGGGCCCGGCGGGACGGGCCTCCAGGCCCAGGGCGGTCGCCACGCTGGCCGGGGACTCGCCCCCCTTGATCCGGCCGGCGATCTCCCCACCCTCCTTCTTCGCCTTCTCGAGCTTCTTTTCGAAGCGGAGCTGGGACTCGATGGCAGGGGCCGCCTCGGCCAGGGGAACGACCCCGGCGGGCTCGGAGCTGACCACCTCCAGGGCGTAGAACGCTTGGGGGCTCTCGAAGACCGGGCTGACCTCGCCCGGGGCTGCTTCTTCGAGGGCCCAGTCCGCGCCCTCGCCGATCTGGCCGGCGCCCGGGAGGAAGGGGAACCCGCTGGTGATGTCCGCCATGGTCGTGCTCAGTCCCAGTGCCGCGGCCGCCTCGTCCAGGGACAGGGAGATCGCCATCTCCTCCAGGGAATCCGCCAGCGTCAGGAGATGGATTTCGCTCGAGTCGGTGCGCTCGACGGGGATGAGGATGTGGCGTGCACGGACGCTGTCCGTGGCCCAGCGCTCCTGGACCTCGAAGACGTGCCAGCCGAAGGACGTCCTCACCGGCTCTCCGATCTGCCCGACCCGGGCTGCGAACACAGCCGAGTCGAAGGCGGCCACCATCATGCCCTTGCTGAAGGTGCCCAGGCTGCCGCCCGCACTCGCCGACACCGAGTCCGAGGACTCCCGGGTCGCGATGGCCGCGAAGTCTCCGCCGTCGAGGATCTCCTGGCGGACCCGGCGCACCCGCTCCAGGGCCGCGGCGGTATCGGCGGCGGTGGGCGTCTTGTCCAGGACGACGGCCTTCACGGTGGCCCGGGCCGGCATCTCGAACTCGTCCTGGTGGTCGCGGTAGTAGGCCTCCACCTCGGACTGCTCCACGGGGACGTCCGCGTCCTGGTAACGCGTGGCCGGATCGAGGGACAGGTACTCGATCTGCACCGCCTCGGTCTGGTCCCGCCACCGCTGCCAGAGCTCGGCGTCGGAGAGGTAGATCCCGGACGAGACCTGTCGCAGCAGCTTGCCCCTTGGGACGGCGTCCCGATAGTAGGCCTCCAGGAGGAGGAGCTGGTCCTGGGGGAGTTGGGCGAGGAGCGCCTGGTACGCCTGGAAGTCGAAGTTCCCCAGGGAGTCGGTGAACTGGGGGCGGATCTCCGGTGGGGGGGCGTACTGGGCCGCTTCGGTGATCTCGTCGTCCGACACCGTGATTCCCCGGCGCTCGAGCTCCTGCCGGATCAGGAGCTGGTTCACGACCTCGTCGAAGGCGGCGTCCTCCAGCTCCTTGTTCTGCTGGGAGGTGAGGGGCTCCGCCTGGGATTGCTGGGCCTGCTCGTAGAGGCTGCGGTACGCCACCATGTACGCGTCGTAGGTGACGGCCTCGCCGTTGACGGTGCCGATCTGGCCGACGCCCCCGGAGGTGCGCCCGCTGATATCCATGCCCCACTGGAACACCATGAGCGCCACGAATGCCGCAGCCGTGACAATCATGATCGGCTTCGTGGCCTCACGCATCTGACGCATCATAGGACGGCGTCTCCCGCTACCCCTGACCAGGTTGAAAAACCCGACGACATAGACCAAAAAAGCTAATGGCTCCGTTTCCGCGCCTCAACGGACAGGGGCCATCGTTGACACTTTTTCGCGCCGCTCCGTATCTTCCGCCCGTCCGCCGCCGCCTTCGCGGGCCGCGCATCCCCGCTTCCGAGCCCCACCCTTGACTGAATCCCTCCAGCAGGAGATACGGACGCTCCGCTCGCTCCTCGGCTCTCCGAGAGACCCCGAGGGGCGCTCGTTCGCCCCTCTCGCGGACGCCTATCGGCGGGCCGGTGACTTCCGCCAGGCGGTGGAAGTTCTCCGGGACGGGTTGGAGCGGCATCCCGGCTTCGTCCCGGGGCACGTGGTGGCCGCGCAGCTGTACCTGGAGAAAGGCCTCCTCGAGGAGGCGGAGATCGCCGCCCGCCGGGCCGTGGATCTGGATGGGGAGAACGTGGTGGCGTGGCGGCTCCTGGCCGGCGCCCTGGAGGCCCGGGGCGCCCTGGCCCAGGCCCGGGACGCGAGGGCCCGGCTTGCCGAGTTGGAAGGGACGGTCGCCGCCGGGCCGGAGCCGGAGCCCGAGCCGGTAGTGGACGTGGCGCTCCTGGCGCCGGAGGAGCCGGAGCCGGAGCCGGAGCCGGTGGTGGACGTGGCGCTCCTGGCGCCGGAGGAGCCGGAGCCGGAGCCGGAGCCCGAGCCGGTGGTGGACGTGGCGCTCCTGGCGCCGGAGGAGCCGGAGCCGGAGCCGGTTCTGGATGTGGCGGAGTTGGCGCCGGAGGACCTTCCCTCCGACCAGCTTCCCGAGAGCGAGCCTCTCGTCACCCGGACCATCGCCGAGCTCTACGCCCGGCAGGGGCTCACCGAGCGTGCCCTGGGCGTCTACCGGCAGCTCCTCCAGGCCTCCCCCGGCGACCGTGAGCTTCGCAGCCGTGTGGAGGAGCTGGAGGGTGTGGCCGCCACCCCGGCCCTGGAGCCTGCGGACGACACCGGTGATCTGGACCACGCCTGGACCACGGCCGGCGGAGCGCGGCAGGACGAGGTGGAGACGCCTTTCGCCTGGACGGCGTCCGAAGAGGCCGGGGGCGTGTCTCCCCCCGAGCCGTCGGCGAGGGCGTACTTCGACCGCATGCTTGCCTGGGAGCCCGGTGCCGCGTCCGTCGAGGGCCGCCCGTCCCCGGAGGGCGACGCTTGAAGATCGCCGTCGTGCACGGGCCGAACCTGCGCCTGCTGGGGCGCCGTGAGCCCGAGGTGTACGGTTCCGACACCTTGGCGGACGTGAACGCCCTGCTCACCGACGAAGCCCGGACCCTGGGCGTGGAGATCGAGTTCTACCAGTCCAACCACGAGGGCGAGATCCTGGACTTCCTGGAGGCGGCTTCGGCCACGGTCGAAGGGTTCCTGGTAAACCCGGGGGCGCTCACGCACACCTCGGTGGCGCTGCGCGACGCCCTCACGGGCGTGGCGCGCCCCTTCGTGGAGGTCCACCTGTCCAACACCGCGGCCAGGGAGCCGTTCCGGCGGCACTCCTTCCTTTCCGACGTGGCGGCCGGCGTGGTTTTTGGATTCGGCACCCAGAGCTATGTTCTAGGCCTTCGGGGCCTGGTGGCGCGGCTCCGGAAGTCGAACCCAGCATAGCGGGTGGCATGGCGAGCACAGCGGACTTCCACAGAGGGATGGTGCTTCAGATCGACGACGGTCTGTGGACCATCGTCTACTTCCAGCACGTGAAGCCCGGCAAGGGCGGCGCCTTCGTGCGCACGAAGCTGAAGAACGTCCTCACCGGCGCCGTCGTGGAGCGCACGTACCGCTCGGGGGAGAAGGCCACCGACGTCCGGCTGGAACGGCGTCCCGTCACGTATTCGTACGGGGACGGGCACCTGTACTACTTCATGGACGACCAGACCTTCGACCTCATCCCCCTCGCCCACGACGTCATCGGCGAGGACCAGCTGAAGTACCTGAAGGAGAACATGCCCTGCGAGGGACTCGTGCACGACGACAAGGTCATCAGCGTGGAGCTCCCCAACTTCGTGGAGCTCGCCATCGCCGAGACCGAGCCCGGCTTGAAGGGCGACACGGCCCAGGGCGCGACCAAGCCGGCCCGTCTCGAGACGGGCGCGGTCATTCAGGTGCCCCTCTTCCTGGAGGAAGGGGAGGTCGTCCGCGTGGACCGCCGCGAGGACAAATACATCACGAGGGTGTGATCGAATGATCGATCTCGAGTTCCTCGAGCGCCTCATCAGGGCCATCGACCAGAGCAGCCTCGACTCCATCGAGATCGAGCGGGGCGGCACCAGGCTGCGCTTGTCCAAGAGCGCCCCCCAGGCCCCGGTGACGGCAGCCGCGGCGGCTCCGGGCACCCAGCACGCGCCCCCGCCGGCTCCCCATGCGCCCTCGGCCCCGGCGACCCCGGCCTCCGAGGCCACGGCTCCCTCCGGGTCCCACCTCATCGAGGTGACGTCCCCCATGGTGGGGACGTTCTACCGGGCCCCGGCTCCCGACGCCCCCTCCTACGTGGAGAAGGGAAGGCGCGTGTCGAAGGGGGACACGCTCTGCATCATCGAGGCCATGAAGCTGATGAACGAGCTGGAGTGCGAGGTGGAAGGCACCATCGTGGAGATCCTGGCGGAGAACGCCCAGCCCGTGGAGTTCGGGCAGGTGCTCTTCCGGGTGGACCCGGCATGACGGAGGGCCGCCGCGCGCGCCGGTAGCCGACCGATGAGACGCTCCCCGGGGTCGGGGGGCTGCGAGCGCGCCCAGCTCCTCGTGAGCGTCGGGCGCGCTTCGACCATGGAGAGAGGTCTTTGTTCAAGAAGGTCCTGATCGCCAACCGGGGCGAGATCGCCCTCCGCGTCATCCGTGCCTGCCACGAGCTCGGCATCCGGACGGTGGCCGTCTATTCCCAGGCCGACCGCGAGTCCCTGCACGTTCGGTTCGCGGACGAGGACGTGTGCATCGGCAAGGCGCCGGCGGCGGACAGCTACCTGAACATCCCCCGCATCATCGCGGCCGCCGAAATCACGGGAGCCGAGGCCATCCACCCTGGCTACGGGTTCCTCGCCGAGAACGCGGAGTTCAGCGAGATCTGCACCCGATCGGGGATCGTCTTCATCGGCCCCAACCCGGCCCAGATCCGGGCCATGGGCGACAAGGCCACGGCCCGGCGCACCATGATGGAGTGCGGCGTTCCCACCGTGCCGGGGTCGGAGGGAATCGTCGAGGACCTGGACGAAGCGAAGCGGGTAGCCGCCCAGGTCGGCTTTCCCATCATGATCAAAGCCTCGGCGGGCGGGGGCGGGAAGGGTATGCGCATCGCCCCCGACGCCGACTCCTTCGCCAAGCTCCTCACCGCTGCCCAGAACGAGGCCAAGGCGGCGTTCGGCGACCCGGGAGTGTACCTGGAGCGGTGCATCCCCAGGCCGCGGCACGTGGAGTTCCAGGTGTTCGGCGATCACCACGGCCGCGTGATGCACCTGGGCGAGCGCGACTGCTCCATCCAGCGCCGGCACCAGAAGCTGGTGGAGGAAGCTCCGTCCCCCGCGCTGACCCCCGAGCTCCGCGTGGAGATGGGCGAGGCGGCGGTGAAAGGCGCGAAGGCCATCGACTACGTGGGGGCCGGCACCATCGAGTTCCTCCTGGATCAGGACGGATCCTTCTACTTCATGGAGATGAACACCCGGATCCAGGTGGAGCACCCGGTCACCGAGGTCACCACCGGGTTCGACCTCGTGAAGGAGCAGATCCGGGTGGCGGCGGGCGAGAAGCTCAGCTTCCCTATGAACGGGGAAGGGGTGAAGCACCGCGGCCACGCCATCGAGTTCCGCATCAACGCGGAGGACCCGGACCGCAACTTCGCCCCCGGGCCGGGCGTGATCAGCACCTTCCACCCGCCCGGCGGTCCCGGCGTCCGCCTGGACACCCATGTCTACACCGGCTACCGGGTTCCGCCGAACTACGACTCCCTGCTGGCCAAGCTCATCGTGAGCGGCCCCACGCGGCACGAAGCCATCGTCCGGGCCCGGCACGTCCTCGACCAGTTCATCATCGAGGGCGTCCCCTCCACCATCCCCTTCCTGCGCCGCATCGTGGACGACCGCCGCTTCGTGGAGGGCGACGTGGACACCGGCTTCGTCGCCCGCATGCTGGCGGAGGAGAAGGAGGAGGAGTGAAGGCCGAGGTGTTCTTCACGCCCGCCGAACTCGACCCCGCCTCCGCCCAGGGCGCCGTCGTCGTCGTCGTGGATGTGGTCCGCGCCACCACAACCATCGCCGAGGCGCTGGCCAACGGCGCGCGGGCCATCTATCCCACCGCCTCCGCAGCGGACGCGGTGAGGCTGGCGGCGTCACTGGGCCGCGAGGACACGCTCCTGTGCGGTGAGCGCGGGGCGGTGAAGGTCGAAGGCTTCGACCTGGGCAACTCGCCGGTCGAGTTCACGCCCCAGGTGGTGGGAGGGAAGCGCCTGGTGATGAGCACCACCAACGGAACCACGGCCCTGGCCCGGGTCCAGGATGCGGAACGGGTGGTGACGGCGGCGTTCACGAACCTGGGTGCCGTGGCGGACACGCTGCGCTCCCACCCCCACGTCGTGGTGGTCTGTGCCGGGCGGGGCGGGCGCTTCGGGCTGGACGACGCCGTGTGCGCCGGGCACCTGCTCAGGCGCCTGGGCAGGGAGCGGGACATGAACGACGGGGCTCATTCGGCGTGGGCGCTGGCCGGCGCCATGGCACCGGAGGTGGACATGTTGGCCATGACCGAGGCAGGGCGGGCGGTGATCGCCCACGGGTTCGACGGCGACCTGGAGATGTGCGCTCAGGTGGATCGCCACTCCCTGGTCCCGGAGCTGCGGGACCAGGCCCTGGTGGCCGCGAGCAAATGAGGCCCCGGGCCATGCTGAGCCGAGAGCAGCAGCGGGAGATGCTGGCGGTGGGGCTCCTCGCCCTGGCGCTCTTCACGTTCCTGGCCCTCGTCCCGGTCTCCCTCCTGGGGGAGCGGGGCGCTGAGTGGTTCCCCTCCGGCAACGCCCTGGGGGTGGTGGGGGGGGTGTTCGATGCCTTGCTCACCTCGTTCCTGGGCGCGGCGGCGTTCCTGGTGCCGCCCCTGATCGCGGTGGCCGGGTTCCGCTTCGGCGAGTGGATCGGGCACGGCCGGGCCGTGCGCCTGGCCATCCTGGGCGGGGGCCTTCTCGTCCTGGTACCTCTGGGCGTCTGGGTGGTCACCGTCAGCGACGTCTACGCCGGTTGGTTGGGCGCCCAGATGGGCGTCCCCCTGGTGGAGTGGATCGGCGTCCTCGGGGCGATGATCCTGTGCGGGGCGGCGCTGGCGGTTCTTTCAGTAGGGACGCTGGGGTGGAACCCGCTGCGCACCGTCGTGCGAGGCGTCGCCGCCGGCGGAGGGCTGGCCGGGCGCTCTGCCAAGACGCTGGCCGCCAAGGGGAAGGCCGTGGCCGAGGCCCGTGCCCAAGCGGCCCGGGAAGCAGCGGCCGCCGCCGCGACGGCCCCTCCGGAGGAGGAGACGCCGCTGGTGGAGGAGGTGGAGGAGGAGGAGTCCTTCCCCGAGCCCGAGCCCGAGGTACTCCCGCCGCCGCCGGGGACCCCCCGCAAGCCGCGGGGCCGGAAGCGGGACATCGCCGACGAGGAGGGGGCGCGCACCCACGCCCCGGTCGAGGCGGCGGTGGGGATCCCGCCCATGGATCTCCTCACCCCGCCGGAGCAGTTGGACATGGCGGGGATGGAGCGCCAGCTGGACGAGCTGGGGCGGATCCTGGTGGAGAAGCTCAGGACCTTCAACGTGCAGTGCGAGCTGGGAGGGCGGACCACCGGGCCGGTGGTGACGCAGTTCGAGATCATCCCCGCCGCCGGAGTGAAGGTGAACCGGATCGCCAACCTGGACGCCGACCTGGCGCTGGCCATGAAAGCGCAGAGCGTCCGCATCGTGGCGCCCATCCCGGGGAAGGGCGCCGTGGGCGTGGAGATCCCCAACCCCACCGCCGAGATCGTGAACCTCCGGGAGATCCTGGAGACCCCGGCCTTCCGGGGTGCCAAGGGGGAAATCCCCCTGGCTCTGGGGAAGGACCTGAACGGGCACCCCTACGTGGCCAATCTGGCCAAGATGCCCCACGTGCTCATCGCCGGCGCCACGGGGTCGGGGAAGTCGGTGTGCCTGAACACCGTGGTCACCAGCCTGGTATACAAGCACACGCCGGAGACGCTCCGGCTCCTCTTGATCGACCCGAAGATGGTGGAGCTTTCGGTCTATGCGCGACTTCCCCACCTGCGCCACAACGTGGTCACCGATCCCCGGGACGCGGCGGGCGTGCTCAAGTGGGCGGTCCTGGAGATGGAGCGGCGCTACCTCCTCCTCAGGGCCAACCACGTGCGCTCCATTCAGGAGTTCAACCGCAAGGTGAAGGACGGCGCGCTCATGCACCGCCTGGAAGCGGTGGGCCCGAAGGGCGACGAGAACCGCTGGATCTACTCCGACGGTCCCATGCCCTACATCGTGGTGGTGGTGGACGAGCTGGCCGACCTGATGATGACCGTGCAGAGCGAGGTGGAGAAGCCGCTCACCCAGCTGGCGCAGAAGGCCAGGGCCATCGGGATCCACCTCATCGTGGCCACCCAGCGCCCGTCGGTGAACGTGATCACCGGGCTCATCAAGGCCAACTTCCCCACGCGCATGGCGTTCCGGGTGGCGTCCAAGACCGACTCCCGCACCATCCTGGACCAGAACGGCGCCGACGCCCTCCTGGGCAACGGGGACATGCTCTTCCTCCCTCCGGGGCAGAGCGAGCCGGTGCGCATCCAGGGGGCCTACCTCCCCACCGACGACACCGAGAAGCTCATGGGTTGGTACCGGGAGCTGCAGGACCGCCACGAAGCGGCCGAGGCCGCGCTCGGCGTCGCCTCGGTGCTGGAGCCCGATATCCTGGACGAGGTGCGCAGCCGCGAGCTGGTGGAGGCCGCCGAGGCGGTGGAGGCCATCACCGGGGACTGGGACGAGTTGTTCCGGGCCGCCGCCGAGGTCTGCATCCAGAACGGCGGAGGGTCCACATCGCTGCTCCAGCGCCGCCTGAGCATCGGGTACGGCCGTGCCGCGCGCATCGTGGACCAGCTCCAGGACGCCGGGGTGCTGGGACCCTCGGAGGGGGCCAAGGGGCGCGAGGTGCTCATGACCCTGGACGAGCTCGACGCGTTCCTGGCGGGAGGGAACCTGTGAGGGTTCGCAGCGCGCTCCTGCGGGCATGCTGCGCCGCGGCGCTCGCCGCCGGGGCCCCCTCCGGAGTCGGGGCGCAGGCTGCCGGGAGCGCGCAGGCCGCGGCGGCGCTCATGGAGAGGGCGGCAGGGCGCTATGAAGACGCTGCCTCGGTGTGCTCCGACTTCACCCAGCGCCTCACCGTCCCTCTGCTGGGCCAGGACCAGACCGGACGGGGGCGGTTCTGCTCCCAGCGCCCGGACAGGTTCGCGCTGCGCTTCACCGAGCCCTCGGGGGACCTGGTGGTGGGCGACGGGACCTGGGTGTGGGCTTACTATCCCAGTCTGGACGCCAAGCAGGTGCTCCGCTTTCCCGCCGCGCGCTCCCCCGGCGGCTTCGACTTCTACCGCGAGTACTTCGAGGGGTGGGCCGCCAAGTACCAGGTGACGCTGGAGGGGTCCGAGACGGTGGCGGGGCGGGCCACCCAGCGCTTGCGCCTGGTGCCCAGGGCGGGCACGTCGTACCAGGCGGTGGTGGTGTGGGTCGAGGCCGACGGCGTTCTCCGCCAGGTTCGGGTGGAGGAGGAGAACGGCTCGGTGCGGACGGTGACGCTCACCTCCGCGGACATGGGCGCCACCCCTCCCGCCGCCTGGTTCGTGTTCACTCCGCCCCGCGGCGCCCACATCATCGGAGGGTAGCATGGCGCGCCTCCGCGATCTTCCCGTCTTCCCGCTCACCCCCGACCCTGTGCGCGAGGGCGTGGGGCGCGATGTGGCCCCAGTACAGCTCCACATCGAGCCCACCGGCCCGTACCACGGCCCGCGCATCGCCCTGGTGACGCTGGGATGCGACAAGAACACGGTGGACTCGGAGCGGATCATGGCGGTCCTGGTGGGGCACGGCGCCCAGGTCTCCTCGGAGGTGGCGGGGGCCGACGTGGTCATCGTGAACACCTGTGGGTTCATCCAGGCCGCGAAGGAGCAGTCCATCGAGACCATCCTGGAGGCGTGCCAACTCAAGGAGCAGGGCGAGCTCAAGGCGGTGGTGGCGGTGGGATGCATGGTCCAGCGCTACGGCGCCGAGCTCCGCCAGGAGATCCCGGAGGTGGACCTGTTCATGGGACTCACCGAGCTCCAGGGGCTGGTCCCGGAGCTGCGCCGGCGGGGCCTGCTTCCCGACCCGTCGGCGGCGATCCCCACCACGGAGCGGCCGCTCCGCATCCTCTCCAGCGAGACGCCCCACACGTCCTATCTGAAGATCAGCGAGGGGTGCGACCACACGTGCTCCTTCTGCGCCATCCCCCTCATGCGGGGACTCCACCGCTCCCAGCCCGTGGACGAGCTGGTGCGGGAGGCGGCCGGGCTGGCGGCCGCCGGCGTGAAGGAGATCAACATCGTCTCCCAGGACACGACGTGGTACGGGCGGGACCTGAGGCGCCGCTCGCCCGGCGTGAGCGCGGGCGCGGGCTCGGAGGCCGGGAGGAAGGACGCGCCCCTTCTCCCCGACCTCCTCCGTGCCCTCCTGGACGGCACCGACGTTCCCTGGTACCGGCTCTTCTACATGTACCCCTCGGGGATCACCCGGGAGATGGTGGATCTCATCGCCCGCGAGCCCCGCATCCTCCCCTATCTGGACATTCCCATCCAGCACGGCTCGGACCGGGTCCTGCAGCTCATGCGCAGGCCCGAGCGGAGGAAGACCATCCTGGAGCGGCTGGCCTGGCTGCGGGACGCGGTGAGCGGTATCACGCTGCGCACTACGGTCATCGTGGGCTTCCCCGGGGAGACTCCGGGAGACTTCCGCCAGCTTCTCGATCTCCTGGAGGAGGTCCAGTTCGACCGCGTGGGCGTGTTCACCTACTCGGCGGAGGAGGGGACGAGGGCGGCGGAGATGGACGGCCACCTGGACGAGGACGTGAAGCGGGAGCGGTTGGAGGAACTCATGGAGCTCCAGCGGGGAATCTCCTTCGACCGGAACCTGGCCTTGGTGGGCCGGCGGGCGCCGGCGCTCGTGGATCGGCTCGTGGACGACGACCCGGAATTCGCCGCGGTGGCGCGCACCCCGGCGCAGGCCCTGGACGTGGACGGGGTGACCCAGGTGCGGGCTGCCTCGGGGCTGGAGCCCGGCGACATGGTGGAGGTGGAGATCGTGGAGGCGCTGGACTACGACCTGGTAGCGGAGGTGAGGCGATGAGGGAACGGTGCTCGGCCTGGCGGGGCATCCTCGGGGCGTCCCTGGCGCTGGCGCTCCTGGCGGTGCCGGCGGTGCCGGCGCGGGGGCAGGAGCTCGCGGACTTCGACTACGAGAACCTCCGGTTCCGGGGCTTCGCCCCCGAGTGGGGGTACCTCTGGGCCACGCGGGTGGAGCCCACGCAGAGCTGGGGAGTGCGGCTGGACCTGGGGTACCTGGGGCCCGGCGTCCGCATCGTGCCCTCGGTGACGTACTGGAGCTCCACCTTCAAGGCGGGCGAGGTGCGCGAGCTGGAGGAGCGGGTCGCCTCTCTCATCTCCACGCAGATCGGAGAGCCTCCCCCCGCGGTGGATCTGGGCGTCATCGACTGGAGCGATGTGGCCCTCGCGGTGGACGCCCAGCTGGTCTGGCGCGTACCCTACGGGGTGCTCACCTTCGCCGGCGTCGGAGGCGCTGCCCACATGCTGGACGGCTCCGGGACGGCGGTGGACGGGACTTTCGTGGAGGACCTGCTCGACTCGGTGACTGCCGGGTTCAACGCCCACGCCGGGGTGGAGTACCCGGTGGCGGAGCGCTTTCGCGTCTACGTCCAGACGCGCTACGAGGTGATGGGTGACCTCCGCTACACCCAGATGAGGCTGGGCGGGCAAATCATGATCGGGGCTGGGGCCCCGGGGGAAGAGCGCGCTCGATGACCGCAGGGGCCGAACCGATCCGCGTGGCCGTGGTGGGCACGGGGGCCATCAGTCAGGTGATGCACGTTCCCATCCTGGCGGAGCATCCGGGGGCGGTGCTGTACGCGCTGGCCGACGTGGACGCCCACAAGGCCCGCACCGTGGCGGCCCGATTTGGCGTCCCCGAGGTCGTGGATCCGGCCCGGGTGCTGGCCCGCGAGGACATGGATGCGGTGGTGCTGTGCACGCCCAACCACCTCCACGAGGACCAGGCGGTGGAGGCGCTGCAGGCGGGCAAGCACGTCTTCGTGGAACGGCCCCTCGCTCTCACCTCCGCCGGGGCGCTCCGGGTGACGGAGGCGGCTCGGGCGGCGAAGAGGGCGCTGGTGGTGGGCCTGCCCCACCGCTTCCGCCCCGAGTCCGCGGCGCTGCGCAGCTATGTGGCGGAAGGCCGGCTCGGGGAGTTGAGCTCGGTGCGGGGGATCTGGCTGAACCGCCGCACGCCGGTCCGGGGACCGGCCTGGCGGCTGAGCCGGGCCCAGGCCGGGGGCGGCGCGCTCATGGACCTGGGGCTTCCCACCCTGGACCTCTGCCTCTGGCTGGTGGGCTATCCCGGGATCCGGCGCGTGACGTGCACGACCTCCGGGCCCGACCAGGCCGTGGAGGACGGGGCCATCGTCATGGCCGAGAGCCCCGAGGGCCTCGCGGTGACCCTGGAGGTGAGCAGCAGGTACTACTCGGGCCACGACCACTACCACGCCAGGGTCATGGGATCCGAGGGCTCGGGCTCGCTTCCGCCCCTGGAGATCTACAGGCAGCTCGGCGGCCGCCCCACGGAGGTGACGCCGCGCCAGCCGCGCCCCCGGGGCGACGAGAACCCCTACACCAACGCCTACCGCCGCCAGTTGGACCACTTCGTCCGCGTGGTGTCGGGACAATCGGACGCCGAGCTCCCCGTGGAGCAGGTCCCGCTCATGCGCCTGGTCGAGGCGGCGTACGAGTCCGCCGCATCGCGGCGGGAGGTCGTGGTATCCACGGAGTGATCCGCCTCCTCTGGCCGCGCCCTGGGGAGCGTCTCCTCCCGGCGCTCTCCGCCCTTCTGCTGGCGGCCTCATTCCCGCCTCTCCATCCCTTGATCCTCCCCTTCGTGGGTCTGGTTCCCTACGCCGTGTGGATCCAGAGGCTCCCGGTGGACCGAGCGGGACGCCGCGCCGCGGTGCGAGGAAGCCTCCTGTTCGGGCTCCTCCACTTCGGCGCCCTCTTCTACTGGATCCTGGTGGCGTTGGTCTGGTTCACCGGCCTGGCCGTCGTCGCCTTCCTCGGCGCCATGGCGCTCCTCACGGCACTGGCGGCGCTCATGGGGTGGACACTCCACCGGGCCGTCCACGAGGTCCGGGTGCCGCTCTGGCTTGCGCTGCCCGTGGCCTGGACCGGCGCCGAGTGGTTTCGCGCTCACTGGCCCGGCCCTCTGGCGTTCCCCTGGCTCGGGCTCGGGACGTCACTCACCGCGTTCCCCGAACTCGTGGGGATCGCCGAGGTCGTGGGCGCGCAGGGCGTGGGCTTCTGGCTGGCTCTGGTCAACGGGCTCCTGGCCACCCTCGTCCTCGGAGCGGGCGGCGGTGCCCGAAGCGCGGGCCGCCGGGCCCTGACGGCGCTGGCTGCCGCGCTGGTGATGGTGGTGCCCGCAGCGTGGGGATATTGGCGGGCAGCCACCCTGGAGCTCCGGGACGTGGGTCCCGTGGCCGTGGTGCAGCCGGACATCGCCGAGCACCTCAAGCTCGACCCGCCGGTGGCCCTGGACTCCACCCTGGCCTCGCTGGAGAGGCTCATGCCCCGGCTGGCGCCTGGCTCTGCGCGGCTCGTGGTCATGCCCGAGGTCACGTTCACCCTCTACCCCCGGGGGGGCGGGTCCGGGGAGGTGCTGGAGAGGATCCAGGACTGGTCACGGGAGGCGGGCGCGCCCATCCTCTTCGGGAGCCTGGGCTTCGCCGACGACGGGCGGGGGGGAAGCATCCCCTACAACTCGGCGTTCCTCATGGAGCCTCAGGGGCTCGCCGACTACCAGTACGACAAGCGGTACCTCGTCCCCGTGGTGGAGCGCGTCCCCCTGGTTCCCGCGGCCTGGCTCCGCCGCCTCGACCACTTCGGCACGTTCGGGGTGGGGGAGGGCTGGCCTCTGGCGCAGGTGGACGAGATCCGCTTCGGGACGCTCATCTGCTACGAGTCCACCTATCCTGAGGCGGCACGGCGCTTCCGCCTGGAGGGGGCCGACGTCCTCGTCAACATCACCAACGACGCCTGGTACGGTCGCGAGCCCCTCTGGACGCGCACCACCGCGCTTTGGCAGCACCCCTCCCACCTGGTCATGCGGGCCATCGAGAACCGGATGGGGGTGGCCCGGGCGGCCAACACCGGGATCTCCCTCTTCGTGGACCCGGTGGGCCGGATCCACGGCGCCACCCGTCTCTTCGAGCCCGATCTCCGCGTGGACACCGTCCGCACCACGGACGTGGTGACGCTCTACGCGCGCTGGGGCGACCTGGCGGGGAGCGGCGCGGCGCTGGCTGCGCTGCTCCTGGTCGTGGCGGCCACGGCGCTGGCCCGGCGGGGGGCGCCGGCGGCTCTGGACCGACCGAAGAGGCTCGATTAACTTTTCCAGGCTATAGAGGGGCGTTCCGGGGTCAGTCGTCACCGCGGGCCCCAGTCAACTTCGCCACGTGGAGCTGGACATGAAGCAGGGCATCCACCCCGACTACAAGCCGGCGACGGTCGTGTGCGCCTGCGGAAACCGCATCGCCACGATGGCGACGGTGGAGGAGATCCACGTCGAGATCTGCTCGGTGTGTCATCCGTTCTACACGGGCAAGCAGCGCCTGGTGGACACCGCGGGCCGCGTCGACCGCTTCAAGAAGAAGTACGAGACCGTCGGCTCGTGAGCCCGGGCGGCCGGGCCCCCGGCCCGGTCGCCGGCCCACCGGCGCCAGCGCGCCTCCGCGAGCCGCTCGGCCCGCGGTCCCCCGATGAAAACCCCTGAACTCGATCCCCGGCTGGAGCAGCGGCTCCGCGAAGCCGAAACGCGCTTCGCCGAGCTCGACGCCTCCCTGGCGGACCCCGCCGTCCTGTCCCGCCCCGATAAGCTGAGGGCGCTGAGCCAGGAGCGCTCCGCCCTCGAGGCCGTGGTGGAGGCGGGGGGAGCACTGCGCGCCGCCCTGGAGGAGCACCGGGGCGCTGCCGAGCTGCTGGATGCCGCCGCCGACCCGGAGATGCGGGGGATGGCGGAAGAGGAGATGGAGTCGCTGGAACAGCGCATCGAGCGGCTTCTCCGGCAGGTCCGGGAGCTCCTCGTGCCCCGTGATCCCATGGAGGACCGGGCCGCGGTGGTGGAGATCCGGGCGGGGACGGGGGGCGACGAGGCCGGGCTCTTCGCGGCGGACCTCATGCGCATGTACCACCGGCTCGCCGAGCGGGTGGGGTGGAGCGTGGAGTTGCTCAGCGTGTCCGAGGGCATTCCCGGCTCCATCAAGGAGGCCATCTTCGTGGTCCGCGGCCGGGGCGCGTTCGGGCGCCTCCGCTACGAATCGGGGGTGCACCGGGTCCAGCGCGTCCCCGCCACCGAGAGCCAGGGGCGCATCCACACCTCCGCCGCCACCGTGGCCGTGCTTCCGGAAGCCGAGGAGGTGGACCTCCACATCGATCCCAACGACCTGCGCATCGACGTGTTCCGCTCGTCGGGACCGGGCGGGCAGTCGGTGAACACCACCGACTCGGCGGTGCGCATCACCCACATTCCCACCGGCCTGGTGGTTTCGTGCCAGGACGAGAAGAGCCAGCACAAGAACAAAGCGAAGGGGATGAAGGTCCTGCGGAGCCGTCTCCTGGACCGGATGATCGCCAAGCAGGAGGCGGAGCGCGCCAGGGATCGAAAGACCCAGGTGGGCACGGGGGACCGCTCGGCCAAGATCCGCACTTACAACTTCCCCCAGAACCGGGTCACCGACCACCGCATCGGCCTTACCCTGCACAGCCTGGGCGACGTGCTGGAGGGGGACCTGGACGAGTTGATCTCGGCGCTGCGCATGGCCAAGGAAGAGGAGCGGCTGGAAGCCGCCGGCTCGTGACCAGCACAGCCGACGCGTCGTCCGCGGCGCGGGGACGGGACGGGGAGGTCTGGACTGTCCTCCGTCTCATGCGCTGGAGCGGAGAGTACCTGGAGGGGAAGGGGGTGGAACGGGGGCGCCTGGATGCCGAGCACCTTCTGGCCCACACCCTGGGCGTGAAGCGCCTTCAGCTCTACCTGCGGTACGACCGCCCCCTGGACCGGGAGGAGTTGGACCGGTTCCGTCCCCTCCTGAAGCGGCGCGCGGAGCGGGAGCCCCTCCAGTACATCCTGGGCCGCGCCGCCTTCCGGGACCTGGACCTGGCGGTGGACCGGCGCGTGCTCATCCCCCGGCCGGAGACGGAGATCCTGGTGGACGAGGTGCTGGGGTGGGCGGCGGCGCGGGGGCGTGACGATCTCACCGCCCTGGATGTGGGCGTGGGGTCCGGCGCCATCGCTCTCTCCCTTCTCTTGGAAGGTCCCTTCCCGCGGGTGGTGGGCACCGACGCCTCGCCCGAGGCGCTGGCCGTCGCCGGGGAGAATGCCCGGACGCGGGGGCTGGAGGAGCGCCTGGAGCTGAGGGAAGGCCCGCTCTTCTCCGGGGTCGGACGAAGCGAGAACTTCGATGTGGTGGTTTCGAACCCGCCGTACATTGCCGAGGCCGAGGCGGCGACCCTGGAGCCCGAGGTCGGGGTATGGGAGCCGCCCCTCGCTCTCTTCGCCGGGCCCGACGGGCTGGCGGTGCTCCGGGCGCTGGTGGCCGAGGGCGGTGCCCACCTGGCGGGCGGCGGGCTCCTGGCCCTCGAGGTGGGGGCGGAGCAGGCCGGGCTCGTGGTGGCCGACATCGAGGCGGTAGGCGGATACGACGACGTGCGGGTCCGCAGGGACCTGGCAGGAAGGGAGCGGGTGGTGCTGGCGCGCCGCGCCGGGGCACGGCCCAACGGAGACTGAACTCACCCTTGGGGGACGGAATGGCGGGAATCTACGACATGGCGAAGGATCTGGGCGCGGCGCTGGCGCGCACCGACGAGTATCAGGCGCTGAAGCGGGCCGGCGATGCCGCGGACCAGGACCGGGAGCTGGTGGAGCTCCGCAACCGGCTTCAGGGATTCGAGGAGCGCATCGAGGCTTCGCTGCGGTCGGGCCAGGAGCCCGGTGAGGAGATCGCCCGCTCGTACCAGGAAACGGCGGAGCAACTCCAAACCAAGCCTGCCTTCCAGCGCTTCGTGGCGGCCCAGGCCAATTTCGACAAGATCATGTACAAGGTGAACGAGACGATGGCCCGCGGTCTGCAGGAAGGCGCGGCCAGCCGGATCATCCTCTCTTCTTGACGCAGGGCCGAAAAGGCGCTCTTTCATTGGATTCCTGACTCACTCCTCTACGGGGGAACATCGTGAAGCAGCCAACTGAGATCCGTCCGGCCATCGGCAAGCTCGGCGTCCTCCTTCCCGGCTTCGGCGCCGTGGCCACGACCTTCGTGGCGGGCGTCGAGACGACCCGCCGCGGCATCACCAAGCCGGTGGGCAGTCTGACCCAGATGGCCACGATCCGCCTGGGCAAGCGCACCGAAGGCCGGTCGCCGTACATCAAGGACTTCGTCCCCCTCGCGAAGCTGGAGGACCTGGTCTTCGGCGCGTGGGATCCCATCCCCGACGACGGCTACGAGAGCGCCGTGCATGCGGGTGTGCTGCACAAGGAGCGGCATCTGGATCCCATCAAGGACTTCCTCTCGTCCATCAAGCCCATGCCGGCGGTCTTCGATACGGCCTACGTGAAGAAGCTGGACGGGCCCAATAAGAAGAAGGGCGCCAACAAGAAGGAGCTGGCCGAGGCCATCCGCGCCGATATCCGGCGCTTCAAGGCGGAGAACGGGTGCGACCGGCTGGTGATGGTGTGGTGCGGCTCCACCGAGATCTACGTGCAGGCGTCGGCGGTCCACGAGGACCTGGCTGCGTTCGAGAAGGGGATGGAAGCCAACGACCCCGGTATCGCGCCGAGCCAGCTCTACGCCTACGCGGCCCTCATGGAGGGGATCCCCTACGCCAACGGCGCGCCCAACCTCTCCGCCGACTTTCCGGCCTTCGAGACGCTGGCCGTGGAGCGGGGCGTGCCCATCGCGGGCAAGGACTTCAAGACCGGCCAGACCCTTCTCAAGACCGTTCTCGCCCCGGGGTTCAAGGCTCGCATGCTGGGCCTGAACGGGTGGTTCTCCACCAACATCCTGGGCAACCGGGACGGCGAGGTGCTGGATGACCCCGAGTCGTTCAGGACCAAGGAGGTGTCGAAGCTGGGCGTGCTGGAGCACATCCTCCAGCCCAAGATGTACCCCGAGCTCTACGACCACATGTACCACAAGGTGCGGATCAACTACTACCCGCCCCGTGGTGACAACAAAGAGGGCTGGGACAACATCGACATCTTCGGGTGGATGGGCTACGAGATGCAGATCAAGGTGGACTTCCTCTGCCGCGACTCCATCCTGGCCGCTCCCATCGTCCTGGACCTGGCGCTCTTCATGGACCTGGCGGGCCGCGCGGGGATGAAGGGCATCCAGGAGTGGCTCTCCTTCTACTTCAAGAGCCCGCAGTACGCTCGCGGCCTCTACCCGGAGCACGACCTGTTCATCCAGCAGGTCAAGCTGAAGAACACGCTCCGCTGGATGATGGGCGAGGAGCAGATCACGCACCTGGGTATCGAGTACTACGAGTAGCGGATGACGCAAGGTCGCTTCATTGTGCTGGAGGGCGGCGAGGGTTCGGGCAAGAGCACCCAAGCCGCCCTCCTCTCTGCCTGGCTTGCCTCGGCGGGGGTCCGCCACCGAGTGGCCCGGGAGCCCGGCGGCACGCCGGTGGGGGAGGCCGTCCGCTCGGTGGTCCTGGGGCGCACCGACCTGGACATGCCCCCCGAGTCCGAGCTCTTCCTCATCCTGGCGGCCCGGGCGGCCTTCGTGCGGGACGTGGTGCGCCCGGCGCTGGAGGCCGGGGAGGTGGTGGTGGCGGATCGCTTCGCCCTTTCCACGCTGGCCTACCAGGGATACGGGAGGGGGCTCGACCTGGCGGACGTGCGCCACGCGGTGACGCTGGCCACCCGGGGCCTGGAGCCGGACCTGTACGTGGTCCTCGACGTCCCCGTCGCTCTGGGGGCGGAGCGCCAGCGCCACGGCGGCAAGCGCCCGGACCGCATCGAGGGGGAGGGAGACGCCTTCTTGCGCAGGGTCCGGGACGGGTATCTTGAGTTGGCGGAACGGGAGGCCCACGTGCGCGTAGTATCCGGGGAGGGCTCCCCGGAGCAGGTCCACGCACGCATCAGGCGGCTCCTGGCCTCCGAGATGCCCGAGGCCTTTCCGGCCTCCCTGGGCTAGCCGGTCGCGGAGAGGTGAGCATGCGGAGAAGCTGGGCAGCGCCCCTTGTCATTGTGGTGGCGGCGGCGATCGGGGGAGGATGGCTCCTCCAGGAGGGGGTGGAGCGCGCCGAGCACATCTACCCCAAGGTCCGCCTCTTCCAGGAGGTGCTGGACCGGGTGGAGTCCAGCTTCGTGGATTCGGTGGAGACGGGGAAGCTGTACGACTCCGCCATCGAGGGCGTCCTCCAGGAGTTGAACGACCCGTACTCGTCGTTCCTGGCCGCCTCCGACTTCGAGAACCTCCGCATCCAGGGGATCGAGGGCGACTACGGCGGCCTCGGACTCGAGGTGACCGAGCGCAACGGTTGGGTGACCGTGGTGAGCCCCATGCCGGGCACTCCCGGCGCCCGGGCGGGGATCAAGGCGGGAGATCAGTTCTACGAGATCGAGGGCATCGCCGCGGACACCATGGAGGTGGACCAGGCGGTGGTTCTCCTCCGGGGCAAGCCGGGCACGACGGTTTCGGTGAAGATGCTGCGCCCGGGCGTGGACGAGCCCATCCCCTTCACCCTCACCCGCGAGAAGATCCAGCTCCACGCCGTCCCCTTCGCCGTCATGCTGGAAGACGGGATCGGCTACGTGCCGCTGCAGAGCGTCCTCGAATCCGCCTCGGAAGAGATGAGCGCTACACTGGACTCCCTGCGCGACGAGGGGATGGAGCGCCTGGTGCTCGACCTGCGCGGCAACCCGGGCGGCGTCCTGGACCAGGGCATCGGGGTCTCGGACCTCTTCCTGTCGCCGGGGGCCGCCATCGTGGAGACACGGGGGCGCCAGGCCGACCAGAACTCGGTCTACAAGGCCTCCAGGCCCGACCGCTACCCGGGGCTCCCCATCGTGGTGCTGGTGGATGGCACCAGTGCGTCCGCCTCGGAGATCGTCGCAGGCGCGCTGCAGGACAACGACCGGGCGCTCATCGTGGGGGAGAGCACCTTCGGCAAGGGGATGGTGCAGAGCCTCTACCGGCTCTCCGGCGGGAATGTGCTCCGCCTCACCACGGCCCGCTGGTACACGCCGGTGGGGCGCTCCATCAACAAGGACCCGGACGTGAGCTTCCACGAGGAGGACGGGGAGGGGTTGACCCTTTCCGGGCAATTCACCCTGGGCGCCGACACGGCGGGGCGCCCCACCCATGCCTCGGTGGGTGGCCGGACGCTCCTGGGCGGCGGTGGGGTCGCCCCCGACGTGTTCGTCCTGCCCGAGACCCTCACCGGGGACGAGGAGGTCGCCGTCCGCGCGCTGTACCGCCAGGCCGGCGCCCTGAGCGTGGCGATCTTCAACTTCGCCGTCCGATACGTCGGGTCCCATACGGCCCTGGAGCCCGGATTCACCCTGGGCGATGCCGAGCTGGCTGAGTTCATCCGCGCCCTCCCCGAGTGGGACGTGGAGGTGGAGCGGGATGCCGTGCTCCGGGCACGCCCCTTCGTGGCGTACCAGATCGAGCGGGAGATCGCGCTCCGGGCGTGGGGAGAGCGGGGGCGCTTTCTCCAGGAGCGCCGCCACGACGCCCAGCTCAACCGGGCCCTGGAGCTTCTCCGCGGGACGTCGTCTCCGGCGGAGCTGCTGGCGCGCGCGTCCGGATCAGGCCCATTGGGCCATGTTCCCGACACGACGTCCATGCGTGATTAACGGGGTACCCGGGCTCGCCCCGGGGATCACGCCCCGCCCATTCCCGGAGAGGGAGGTCGAGAGATGGGTGACGCCATGTTCGTGGACCGCGCCGTCATCGAGGTGCGGGGAGGCGTGGGCGGGTCGGGCGCCGAGGCGTTTCGCCGCGAGGCCTTCGTGCCGCGAGGCGGGCCCTCCGGCGGCGACGGCGGGAAGGGAGGGGACGTGATCCTGGAGGTGGACGTCAACCTCGCCACGCTTCTCGACTTCAGCTACCAGAAGCACTACCACGCGCCCCGGGGACAGCATGGCCAGGGGAAGGACCGGACCGGAAGGAGCGGAGAGGACATGATCCTCAGGGTGCCTCCGGGGACCGTGGTCACCGACGCGGACACCGGCGAGCCCCTGGGCGAGCTCCTGGAGGAGGGCGAGCGCCTCGTCGTCGCCCGGGGAGGTCGGGGAGGGAAAGGGAACGCTCACTTCCCCACCCCCACCAACCAGGCACCGCGGAAGTGGCAGCCCGGGGAGGAGGGAGAGGAGCGCCGCATCCAGCTCGAGCTCAAGCTCATCGCCGACGTGGGGCTGGTGGGGCATCCCAACGCGGGGAAGTCCACGCTCCTGTCCACGGTCTCCGCGGCGCGCCCGAAGGTGGCCGACTACCCCTTCACCACCCTGTCGCCGAACCTGGGCGTGGCCCAACTCCCGGGATATCGCTCCTTCGTGCTCGCGGACATCCCGGGGATCATCGAGGGCGCCCACGAAGGGAAGGGGCTGGGGCACCAGTTCCTGCGCCACATCGAGCGGACGCGCACGCTGGCACTTCTCGTCCCGGTGGACTCGGAGGACCCGCAGGCCGAGTACGAGATCCTCCGGGGCGAGCTGGGCGCCTACTCGGCTGAGCTGGCTCGCACGCCGCACTGCGCGGTGCTGACCAAGACCGACCTGCTGGGCGGGCACCCGCCTCCCACCCTGGACGCGCCCTCCGCCTTCGGCGTCTTCGCCATCTCCTCGGTGGCGCGCCTGGGGGTCCCGGAGTTGCTGGAGGCGCTCTGGGAGAAGAGCCGTGCGGTGGAGCGAGAGGATAAGGGCGAGGACGACGAGGAGTGGTGGGCCCCCTGACGAGCGCTGGGTCCGGGGAGCGCCGTCGCCGGGAACTGGAGGCCCTCCTGATCCTGGACGCGCTCCCGGGGATGGGCCCCAGGGGCGTGCGCGACGTGGTGGTGGCGGCCGGGTCGGCGCAGGCGGCGTTGGCCGACACGCGCCTGCTCGAGGCGAGGGCGGGCGAGGTGGCGGTGACGGCGGCCAGGGCCGCCGGGACCCGGGACGGCGTGCTCCGCGCCCTGGAGATCGCAGAGCGCATGGCCATGGCCACCGTGCTCCTCTCCGAGGCTGCGTATCCCCCGGCGCTCCTCCACCTGAGCGATCCGCCGCCCGTGCTCTTCCTCCGGGGCAGGACGGAGCTCCTGTCCGAAGTGGGCGTCGCGGTGGTAGGGGCCCGGAAGGCCACCGCCCGGGCCCGGGGCGTGGCCCACGCGCTGGGGGCGGCGGTGGCCGCGCGGGGAACCGCGGTGGTGAGCGGCCTCGCCTTGGGCGTGGACGGGGCCGCCCACGAGGGTGCCCTGCACGCAGGCGGGCCGACGGTGGCGGTGATGGGGCGCGGCGCGGATCGCGCTTACCCTGCGACCCACGCGGCTCTCTTCCGCAGGATCCTGCGCGAGGGGCTCGTGGTGTCCGAGTTCCTCCCCGGGACACCGGCGCTTCCTTACCACTTCCCCAGGCGGAACCGGATCCTGGCGGCTCTGTCCCGGGTGCTGGTGGTGGTGGAGGCGGGGGAGCGGAGCGGAGCGCTCATCTCCGTGGACCACGCCCTGGACCTGGGCGTGGAGGTGTGGGCCGTGCCGGGCCCCGTGGACGAGCCCGCCTGCCTGGGGAGCAACGCGCTCCTGGCCGACGGGGCCCGTCCCCTGGTGTCCGTGGCCCGGTTCACCGAGGCTGTCCTGGGCCCGGCGCCAGCCCCGGTGGCGGATGCGCCTGCGGCTCTCCCAGGCCCCGAAGGGGACGTGCTGTCGGCGCTGGGGGTCGGGATCCTCTCCGCCGACGAGCTGGTGCGGGCCACCGGGCTCCCCAGCGGGAGGGTCCTGGCGCTCCTCTCGGCGCTGGAGCTGGGGGGTCGGGTGCGCCGCCTCCCCGGCATGCGCTTCCGCAAGGCCGGATGAGCGCCGCCAGCCGGGTCTCGTGGCTCTACGTTCACGCGCCGTTCTGTGTGCGCCGCTGCCGGTACTGCGACTTCGCCGTGCAGGTGCGCCGCACCGGTGACGTGGAAGGGTGGCTGGCGGCGCTGGCCGGGGAGCTCCGCGCCGTGGAATCGGAGGGACTCCTGTCCCTGGGCCCATCCCTGGAGAGCCTCTACGTGGGCGGCGGCACGCCCTCCCTCTTGGGACCCACGGCCATGGACGGGCTGGCCGGGGTGGTGGGAAGGGAGCGCCTGGGGAGCCCGGGGCTGGAGTGGACGGCGGAGGCCAACCCGGAGAGCCTCACCGCCGAGGTCGCCTCGGCGTGGCGCCGCTCCGGCGTGAACCGGCTGAGCTTGGGCGTGCAGACGTTCCACGAGCCCGCGCTCCGATGGATGGGACGCCTCCACGGGCCCGATGGGGCCACTGCTGCGGTGGCGAGGGCCCGCGGCGCGGGGATCGAGAACCTCTCGGTGGATCTCATCTTCGGGCTCCCGGCCCACCTCGGACGGTCCTGGGCGCGGGACCTGGAGGCGGCCTTGGCCCTCGGCGTTCCCCACGTGAGCCTGTATGGGCTCTCCGTGGAGCCCGGGACGCCCCTGGGGCGGGCCGTGGCGGAGGGGAGGGAGCAGGGAGTGGACGAGGAGCTCTACCGCGAGGAGTACCTCGAGGCGGCCCAGACGCTGGTCGGGGAAGGCTTCGAGCACTACGAGGTGTCCAACTTCGCCCGTCCTGGATTCACCTCGCGCCACAACGGAGCCTACTGGACCGGGGAGCCGTACCTGGGGCTGGGGAACGGGGCTCACAGCTACGCACCGCCTGTGCGGCGGTGGAACCTGAGAGCGTGGGAGGCGTACGCCGCGAGGGCCACGGCGGGGCAGAGCCCCGAGGAGGGGCGGGAGGTCCTGGACGAGGCCGCGCGCCGCCTGGAGCGGATCTGGCTCGGCTTGCGCACGTCGGCCGGACTCTCTCTGAAGGGGCTGGGGGCGCGGGCGCTCGGGCTGGTTGCCGAATGGGTGCGGGACGGCCGGGCGATCCGCACCGGGTCCCGGGTCCGCCTCACCGCCGGCGGGTGGCTCCTCCTGGATCGCCTGGCGGTGGAGCTGGACGGGCAGTGCTGGACGGGCGGTGCTGGACGGGCAGCCATTTCGGAACCTGAAGAGTCGCGGGGGCGATAGGGGACGGTAGGACGGGGGTTTCGGGGCGTTCTTACGGA